>Ga0224511_10002652_pt1 | contig 12236 bp, 7 predicted proteins | sample SF_May12_sed_USG_2_FD_169988 | JGI IMG/M metagenome (GOLD analysis project Ga0224511, IMG submission 169988) | Sediment microbial communities from San Francisco Bay, California, United States - SF_May12_sed_USGS_8_1 | ecosystem: Environmental > Aquatic > Marine > Sediment | place: USA... | reverse complement strand
GTCCAGTTTGTTTGATGTTTCAATACATTTTTCGTGTGATTATGAATATCTGTGAAGGTTTTATTAGGATAGTGACACAGTCTGACAAGGCAGACATCAAAAGCTTTCTATTGAGCTCCATCCATTTTCAATATCGATATTCAGCACAATGTCAGTGAAATCCAAGCTTAAAATACAAACGAATATGTGGCTCGATTTCCAAAACATGCAAACACTAGACAATTCATAATCATAGGCAACGCGTGATTCAACAAGAACACAATCTTTCATACACCCATCGAGCGGGATCACTACAACTTAAAAGGATGCAATTCGAGATTTACAACAACCTATTTGTAGCGTTCCCGGAAAATCTGTCCAAATGAGTGCAATCGGAAGAAATCATTGGCTTTGATTGTTCGCAGTCCCTTTCCGCCATCATTGCATCAGCGATACAAAACCTAAACCAGTGACCAAGTAATGTTGTAGTACATTGCTGACACGTGGAGTAGGAAGAAAATGCTGACATTGATCCTTTGCAGTCACCTTCTGCCATCATTGCACCAGCAATGCGACATCTTTTATGTTGACATCAATTAATATATTACTAGCTCACTAATGATGACGACTTGTCTTTTATAGGGTAAATGGTGGTGGCTGCCCAATCCCTCTACCTATAGCTAAAGGCTCTTTCACCCCAGTGAAAAGTAGTTACTCAATCGACGAGCTTGTAGAATATTCCTGTGAGTTAGGATACAGACTAAAAGATGGACACGCTATTCGTGTCTGTCAAGGGTACCCTGTCGTGTCTGTCTGGTTCTGGACGGGAGAACAACCTCTATGCGAAGGTGAGTTTACCACAAAACATGCCGCACATGCTCTACTGGCTAGGTCTTACATTCCTCCGGCTGTTTGTCTCCTGTGAGGAATTTCTCTAGTCTGTCAGGTAAAAGTATAAAGTTATCCTAGTGATCCTGGAACATGGAAGTGGGAGGGTTCCCACCTCTATGATTTGAAGTTAGCATGGAGATGGATAACTCTATGGGTAAAAGAAACTGCAGTAGACTAAACTAGATTAAGCATGAATAAAGTCACTTTGATTGACAGTTGAAGCTGTCGCAGACATTGAAATTCCAGACGCCTAGAGCCCCAGGGCTTCAATCTTCACCTCAGTCACCGACTGAATTTACAATGAGTCGATTGACAAAGGAATCATTGTAAATTCTACAATAGTCAATATTTCGAAACTGTCTTTTGACTAGTTGACCCAGAGTTTTCGGTTCATTGTGCTTTCTAACACTAGGGGATGACCCACAAAGGGAACTGATTCAACCACAGTCACCCTTGTCTTCTAGGCAGCATTCAACTGTTGGGAGAAATAGAGGAATGACCAGTTTTTGGTTACCCACTGGTCATTCTAATTTCGATTGGTCAATGTTTTGATCTGAAAACGCAATCTGTTTTTTCCTTGGGTGGCAAAACACTAGAATGTTAATTCTCAGCTGTCAAGTTGATGTTTCCTGTGAATGTCTGTTTCTTAAATCATCCTGTAAGGTGAAAAATAAACAGTAATTTGGTCTGGAGTCCCATTACGAAAGCATTCACACCATCACATTTTGAGCAAAAAACTGTCTCAGAAGATCATTCTGATTAGCCATTCGCTGTCATTGGATCTAAACATACTGGATAAAGAATGCAACGCGGTGGGTTTTATGATTTGCATAGAAAAAGAATCTTATTTGAAAAATATCAGTTCTGTTGAAATTTGTCGATATTTCAAATACTAAACACACAAACCTGATCATGTTTAACCAGTGCCAAACTATTTGTTTTTCATATAACTATTTATCATAAATACTGGTATGCTGCATAGTCCGTGTAGTACAATTGATTTTTATACCAATAACGCAACTAAATTAATGATTTAAAACTAAAGCCATCCGCAAAAATACTTTTATCATATGACAAAACATTCTCCTTATACAGACAAAGTTACAGTCTTGTTTCTTTGTTGTAGCAATCGATTGTGGTCGACTAAATATTCCGTTCGCTGACTACACGGAGCCCGAATCAACAATCTACAGCAGCACGGTGCAATATCGCTGCCGAGAATCACCAGCCGTCACCAGAGTGGCCTTCTGTAACCAAACTGCTGAATGGGAATATACTCAATGCCAGACTCAGCGTAAGTCAGCCCCTTTATGAAAAAATGTACAGTATTGCTTCCGTTTATAGTCCATATTATTATTCCTTGAATGGGGTCCTAGAGTTTGCTCCTGGTTAACAGAGAGACTTTGTTGGAGCGAATTAAGGTCGGATTGCCACCATCATTGACTTTCCTGGGATTCAAACTCACTGCAAGCAAATCGTGTGTTCTAACAATTCAGCCACGGCTGCATAAGTTCAGCCTACTTATGAAAAAATTCATAGTTACAATCGGATAAAAGGCATATTCTAAATCTTTGGACAAAGCAGGTAGATTTACAACTGATTACAACAGTTTGACATCTCCTTAGGTGATAGGCCCACTTTAATCAAACAATTAGTGGTGGCGATTTCTGGAGACTGGAATTTTGCTAACATCGAGCTTAGAGCAAGCCCTGGGCACTAGATAAAAAACTAGACTCTTTGAGAGCATTTTAGTTACAGAAATGTATTAAACGAATGCATAATCAAGAGACAACTACTGCTCAATAGAGATGACAAAAGACTTGTTTATGTGAACCTAGTACAGAGCTATCTGTGAGTTAGTGAGATTTCCCATGTCTCATTGACTTCTGCGATTTCCTTCATCCGCACACGATTAGTACACTTAATAGTTAGTTGATTTGATACTTGGTATGCTACATACTCAAAGCTGTTTAGAAGGTGTGATAATGGTTTTGGCAGGCTCATTATCAATTGTACCTCATTTCAACAAAGCTAATGAGTCTGGGACAAACCAAACCTCCTGTGATCATACTAGTAGAAAATTTCAGCTGTTGTGGTTAAACTGTACCTAAAGATTCTCTGAAGCAATGATTTAAATCCTGCATTGGCCCCTGGAACCCAATTCGGTTACGGTTTTGTTTGGTTACTAGTGACTTGGTGACTAGTTCTGGGTTTTTTTAGTGATCTTGAGAATGAGTGTGACTCGTCGGTGACTTTTGGACTTAGGAAGAGCGGGATTAGAGTAGTATATGGCCTGAAAGCTTCGTATTTGGGTTCCTCAGATCCGGCTTATACCGCTATTTAATCCTGCAGGGCCCCGGGTATTTTCCAGACAAGCTACTGTATCCCTCTCCCATTACTAAACAGTTGACATACATCTGGGTAATATTGCTCAGTTCTCAGGCCCAAAATAGGCGATATCACGACTCTAGTGTGACTCTGTTTATTTGACTGGTGTTGGAATCCAAATTAAGTTAAAAGGTGTCACAATGATAGCTCTGTACTTTAGTTTCGGGATAGTTTAGCGAGATATATTTTTACATTTGTGTGGTCAGTCGAATGCGCCATTAGAAATTTGTTAATTAGACTGACTTTTAAAGGTGATAATTGAAAAGGTTTTTTATGATTCGTAATCAAAGGAAGATATAAAACCTTATTTTTATGACCAAAAATCAAAACACGTCCTTTTCTTTCATACATGGGATAAGAAAACAGTCATTCGAGAAGTTACTTGGGTAAACAATGGCACACTTTCAAGTGTCAGGACAAGACCACGCTTTCTACTGTCATCCCTCACTCATTTCTCTTGTGAAGTGAGTTCCCAGTGGGTGATCTTTTATTCGAAACCAATGAATAATAAGAACATATTTCCTATTTACAGCAGTCACCTGTTCTGCCCCGCCAATGATTCCTCACTCCACAGTAAACACCACAGCAACGTCACATCATGTGGGAGCCGCTGTACAGTACCAATGTATCCCAGGGTATCCTGAGAGAAGTGGAACTCTCGCATGTGTGGAGGGAGACAATGGAGAGGGCTATTGGGTAGGGGAGACGATCTCGTGTACTAAACCACGAGTGACAAGCACAGAAGCTCAAACAGCTATCACTAGTCTAGGTGAGTCTATCATGCCATACACATTTAATCCCGACTGTTATATACGTCTATGGGTTATAACTAGCTCCATCAGAGGTTCCTGTTGTGGCAAAACCACACTTGTTTGAGGGGCATTGCTGAGTTGCGATCACAGATGTTGGGATTTTATATCAGGGGTAACTTTTATAAGCAGTGGTGCCTTTTTATCCTAAGCGAGCAGCAATGGTAAGAATCATATGGTTAGAGGCCACCAGAAACTGGGGCTCTATCTTACAATCCCTGCACTACATCCATCTGCGAACAAAGCAGCGGTGAACTTGTGGTGCTTCTACAACAGTTGTTGGACCTAAAAAGTATGGTGTATCAGCATAAACCGCACCTTTAGCAGCTGCCGAGCTGACCTTATCAAAGGGGCATATTTCACAAGTCAGCTGTATGCTCAAGCACACTCAACAAGCGTCTCAACAAACACCGCAAGATATTTTTTAGTCCTGAAGGTGGTTGGGTTAATTAGATTCTTAGATCTCTTAGTATCCACACCCCATTCAATATCAGTTAGCCATGCAGGATTCATTGAGAACAAGAGTGGCTTCTGTATCTATTATATTTCTATAGTAAACAATGAAAAATGGATGATATGAAATAAGAAATTCATACACACTGATTATGTGGTTAAAATGAGCATTAAATGTAGCCAGTAGCAATATGGTATGTGGTCAGAATAAGAAAAGTGGGGTGTAAGTCCCTGATGGTGTGGTTAAGGGGGATAAAGGGCTTATGGCGAACCAAAGATTACTGTTTTGATACCTTGAGGGCCAATATAAAAACTTTTGTTTGAATTCAATCTCAATCTGGTTCAATCACAGTCACACCTATAAATAAAATGAACAGTAGTTAACTTTCTTATTATAAAATATAGAACCTTTATAATTCACAAGACCACAGAATCCGAGCCCCTGGATGAGGATAGTGGGCATTCACCCTGTTTGCACCCTGTGGGTGTCATCAGATTCTGGGAGGCAATAATGGAAAGTGATGATGGAAACATTCTGTGCATATAACATGGCATAAATGCACCCATACACCAATGCCACATAACATGGCATCAATGCACTTGTATTTAGCCACACAACTCTACACTATGTTTAAGTGAAGAAAGGTTATTTTGATATTTTGATTGGATGCTGTCATGGTTAGTTTGTTATCACTCTGAAACACATGGAAGATGGAGGTGATTAGGTTTTTACTGGGTCATTGGGTCCCATTAGATTGTAATTCTGCATGGATCATTGCATATGGTCTACTCATACAAGGATGCTCGCTCTACCAGTCACTTACTGATACTTGGGTTTGGTGTGTGATGCCCAGAATCCAAACACATCTAATTTTACTCAATGATGATTTCGATTATTCATGTTTAAACACGTTGCCTCATTAAAAGTAGGAACTTCCAGATGATTATACGGTGACTGTTCAGGATTATCAGCCAATGACTCTCAGTATCCATGTTTACCGAGATTCTAACTTTCCCATTGAAGTTTGTCTGATTTTCTTCTTAAACTTGCGCCAAAACTCGTTTGACCGTTGAAAGCTTACTCCATCCAATCAGTGACGTAAAGTGTTCCTGCCCCAATCATAAACTGGGTATATTTTTAGCAATTATTCCTAAAATTAAAAGGATTATCGTGGGATAATCCTACCACTGAATGCTACTGATATCTTTCCTGATGCAAACAGACAGACATTCCAGCAGTCTATAATAACATAGGAAGCCAGTGCTGATGTCCAGGTTTCCCACACACTGGGCAGCTGGACACAGACTTCTGGTGACCTGACCAGCACATAATTCACAGTAATGTGTTACTTGATTTCCTCTGTGGTCTCTATTCACCAATGACCAGTAGCAATGTTGCCCTTTGCCACCCGCTGCTCACAGACTGTACAGAAGGGGATGGGACAACCATTGTGTTGGGTCTTCTAGTAAATTAGCCATTGTTTGTCTAGCCTTTTGAAAGATGTTTAGAAAGTTGATATGGGTGAAATGAGCGCTCAGTACCTAACTATTATCATTGCATTAGTGCATTCTTAGAGCAGGTTCCAAAAGCTTTTAACTTTTCCATCCATGGGCTGACACTCGATTAGCTGCACAACAGGCAACTAGACTGTTGATAATCTCAAGTACATGTACCTTGCAAAATTCTACGATCTATCCTATCTGTTTAATAATGCTCAGCATCAGTCGTTATTCCAACTATACCATAGCAACGAAGTTGCGGGCTAGGGGTTGGTATAGTAGAAGCTGACGAGATCTCATCTGTATAGGATGGTATTTCTAACCGATCGAAATTGGCCAATGGTAATAATCATTTGAGAGTATGCAACGACGCCATTGGAATCAATTCTTTTGTACCAGTAGACCTCAACAATCAAGATAAAAATGATGTCCGACACTTTCGAACAATAACATTAATGTTAATTAGTCGAAAAGTCAAATGGTGGAGATATATAGCTTGTGCCGACAAAATTATCACGCCAGTTGTTGAGTTTGTGAATTACCAAGGGATTTGTGTTAATAGCTGACGGCTGTCCACATCAGTTGTTCGGCAACCAACACTCAATCGAATCTGGGGATAGCCAAAGGGAAACAGTTTCTTTGTTATAAAGCCAAACTTGTATTTTCTTTAAATTGATGCAAAATTCATGGATCTATTTTTTTAATTGTGTGTAGTTCTCATCTGTTCATGAGTAGCATGATTTGTGTCAGCTGCAGTTCACCCCTGTCTACAGTCGGGACTCAATCGATTGAGAATATGATAGGCAAACACTACTTATGAGATTATGCTTCGTGATTCGGTATAAATTCGCTGTATTAGCAGTCGGCTTGGCACCTTAAACCCACTTATAGGCCACGTTCCAGACTCTCACTACAATACACACAAAGGAGTGAAAAAAGCACCATAATGACACAAGTGTTAGTCCAAGGCAGATTTCAAAAGGATGAGTTTGAAAAGGGGTATAGTTTTTAAACTCGTGAGCAGCGCGGCTTTGTTCAATTAGCACTTAGAGTGTGTACAGAAATGCTCTGATGTTGTGATTGCAAACTTGATAAGTTTAATGTCAACCCCTCTCCTCAAAAATCTAGAGTATGTTACATTCTAGAGACAAAGAAAATTTAAAGCAACGAGTGCTTTATTCAAGATTCCTTCCCTACATAAAATTACAGTTTGAGGTGTTACATGTATTATCCATAAGATGGATCCCTGCTGACCTCTGTCCTTTTCTTACAGAGCTGCCGATTACAGCTGGAGTGCTGACAGCAGTGATCTTAACAGTACTGCTGATAGTGGGTGTGTACTGTGTCAGGAGACGAAGGCTGGAGAGGAGAAACTCAATCCAGAAAACTGATTCACAGCAACCACCAGGTAGGGCTGAGTTAAAACAAACACACACTGGCGCCTCTTACACATAAACCAAAGGTGTGTAAGTATGCAGAAACATTCATTTAAAGTCGCTAACTTAGAAAAAACCGTAAGGTTTATTTCAGGGTAGCAGGCAAAATGCCAGAATGCGTAAGCATGATTCAGTTTGTTAGATTAATCATTGTGGCTTTTCAATCTGAATTCGCAACAGTCCCAAGATGCTGAAATAAACCACACATTGCTGGGGAAGCTGGCCTAGATTCAGTCAAAAAGCCCAGAATGTTAATTCTGTGGTATTGATAGGAACTAACTTCTCGTTTGCCTTGGGTTAACAGAATTCAATCGGGTTTCTTTGAGGTCTAAAATCAGCTACTTGGTATTTGACACAATGAACCCGTCAGAAAGTCTCGTGCCAGAGTAAGCGCTTAAGAGTTTCTGCCATCTTTTTGACATGGTAGATAGCGCCATTGATCGACTGCTCAATTGAGACTAAAATCAAAGTCAGGTTCACAAAAATATGTCTAGGAGCGCTTATGTTTTTGTTCCAAAATACCCCAAAGTTAACTGAATGTGGATCAGATAGTGTCTTAATGGTTCACTCAGATGTTATCATTCGTTTTCGGCGAATGTTAATTTCGGTGTTTCGACTCACGAGATAAAATCCATGGAGAGTAATTCCCACGTTGGGTAACATTGCACTAAACTGTCAACTCTGTGAATGATGGTTATTAGCGCGTATCAGATCTAAAGTTTTACAAGGTGCCATTCTCTCTGTTATGTCGCAGTGTAGCGGCCTTTTCATAAGAAAATTATGTGAATACATTGTTAGGTACGCAGTGAGAGCCATACTTATCTACTGAGACTCTCAACAGGCTGTTTGCTTGCCCATATTAATGGTGACACACTGGCACTTAACCCCCTAGTTTATATTATCCGTGTATCGAGGCTCAATCGTCGAGTGGGTCTTATAAAACATATAATTATCATTTCTCCAATTGGTAATTATTTGCCGACGCTTTGAGAGCAAGCTGACTCACAGCCGGTCTTGTCCTACTACGCCCTGCGGTTTTACTAACAAATTATTACTTTCTCCCTCACGGGAATCATTGCAGTGACGCTTTTTGCTAATTGACTCTTCTATCTTTTGCAGTTGATGATTCCTTCAAGTTTACGACGAATCAGTCATTCCAGACGGACCAATCAGAGTCAATGAGTCGATCGGGTACACCCACTCCTAGTAGAACTCTGCCCGCTTCTATCAGGATTCAGAATGAGAAATGTAGTTCTACTCTACCCCAATTCCCGGCGGGTGAAGAGCAGCTGTACCCTGAGAGACCATTCACTCCATGTAGAATGGATGGCAAACAGCTAGCTACACTGCCTCCTCTTCATATAAACCCTCACCTAATGGGTGTGAGCCACCAGGGCAGCCCACACTCGTCAGTCAGTAGCTCGCAGAACTCATCCACCATCAGTCCTTCACATAACCTTTTGCCTGGAGAGAAGACAACGGACAGCCGACCGCCAGTACCCACACTGCCACCATACAGCGAACACTATCATCGAAGAAATCCGTTCGTGGACTTTGTTGATATGGGCCATTTGCACTGCCCTCGGCACACGTGTGCAGACAATAATAACTTCAACACAAAAGAGCCCGGTTTTCGAGTGGCTCCTTATCAAAGTCCTATAGTAGACCCGCAAACGTGCGATCATATATATCAACCACTAGAAAATGTATATGAAGAACCATGGGCAGTAAGAACCCAGTTCCCTCAGCATACATGTGACAGACATAACTTTGTGTAACACACAATTCGCCTTATCCCACCCATGCAATGCCAAAGGGAAGACTACTCTGAATTACAGAATTTGTATATATTATGAAAAATGATTTATTAAAATTATATTGTGTAACCATGACTGCTGTCTACAATATTATAACAATCCCTCGACTATATTTTGTGCTCATTATTTTATTTATGAACTATACTGTAAAACAGCAATTAATTAAAGGATCTCCATACTGTTGTTTGCAATTACTGCGTGAATCGTGCCCCGAATGAATAAAAATACTGGATTAAAAACCCAATATGCAATGACACTCGGGTGGGATAGGTGGAAAGTTAAAGACAGCCTTGTGTGCTGATACCAGTTACAGAAATGAGATGCTTAAGAGGAAAGAACAAATTCAAGTTCAGGAATAGGCGACAAAAATGCATTGGCACACAGTGCCTCAGTCAGTAGAAGCGCGTCAGGATTAAACATGCAGGTAGCAAGCTGTTTGCTACACCCACAGAATGGTAGCTGACTGAAGAGTCATCTTCAATCCCGCGAATCAGTTCTGCGCTTCTCACGGTCACGCCTTCGCTGTTTTGGTGACTCTGATCGGTCACGTCTTTGCTGTTTTGGTGACTCTGATCGGTCACGCCCCTTCTGTTTTGGTGACTCTGATCGGTCACGTCTTTGCTGTTTTGGTGACTCTGATCGGTCACGCCTCTTCTGTTTTGGTGACTCTGATCGGTCACGCCTTCGCTGTTTTGATGACTCTGATCGATCACGTCTTTGCTGTTTTGGTGACTCTGATCGGTCACGCCTCTTCTGTTTTGGTGACTCTGATCGGTCAGATCTTTGCCGTTTTGGTGACTCCGATCGGTCACGTCTCTTGTGTTTTGGTAATTCTGATCGGTCACGCCTTCGCTGTTTTGGTGACTCTGACCGATTGCGCTTTCGCGTGTCTAATTTGTCGTGTCTCTGAGGTGATTGGTGTCGCAAAGACCCATTCTGAGTTTTCTCTCTTCTTCGTGGAGATGGATCACAGCGCCTTTCGCGGTCTGGGGGCAGCGGACGACCCCGTTTCGGTTCAGGTGATGCATCCTGCTTCCGGTTGTAGCTCCGCCCACCAGGTACACGCCGTCCGTCTGCATCATTCCTGTCACCCTCGTCTCGTGGCTGATTGGACAAAGACTCTCGTTCCCATTTTCCCATTGGTTTCTCCTCACCCAACTCGACATGATTCGCCGATTCCTGATTCTGCCGACCTTCGCGCTCCTTCTTCCTCCATTTTTTCTCCTTCTTGCGCCGTTTCTCGAGTTTCTTGATGAGTTTTTTCTTCTCCTTTCGGGTAAGTTTGAGAAAGAAGGCGATCTGTAAAATTAAAGTCTCTGTCAGACGGACATCAAACTCACAGCTCATAATATTTTGGAATCGTTTTTTAAAGCAAAAACGGCTACTCTCCAAAGGAAAGTTTGGACTAAAACCTGGGACAGATAACTAACTCAGCTTCTCTAATAAAGAATACATTCAGATCAAGGCCAGCTTTGTCAGTTCAGAGCTAGTACAAGATTCTTTGGTTACTTTCACAAGAGAATTTCCTCGAAAAGGTTTCATATTCTGAGGAATCATGATGCAGTTAACCAGGTTTGATCATTCACTGTATTTAGTTTAAAGTTTTCATCAACTGATGGAGTTGTCTTCTTATACAGAATTTTTATCAAGGAAATATAACCCCATATACGATACTGTTATTTATTTGGAGTTGCATTTTCCCGACGCAATTTCGGTAAAAAAAGGCAACTCCAAATAAACTCCCGACAGCCCTGATTCTGCCCCAAAAATTTGCATGAGCTGTCAATAGCCAAAAATCAATGATGAGAGGGTTTTTCAATCACTGAACCGAAGTGGCAGCTGACTTCCCTAAATATCTCGCCCCGTCCCATTCCGCACCTACCTCCTCATCGTCCTCAGCTTCGCTGTCCACTAGCTGTTGATTGTGTGCTGACGGGTCGTTTTGACGGCTGAGCACCTTCTTGGTAAAGGCCAGACCATCTTCTGCCATCTGCTGTACGAGCTCGCCGGGATTCTGTTTGGTGGGCGGAGGCTCCGCTGTGATGACATTTCCGTACATCGGGCAAACCTAAGTTACAAAATGACAGCCAGTCACACAGATGCACTGTAAACGACTGAGTCCAACACATACCATATACAGGGGAAATAAATGTGGACAATGCAAACTACGAAAAGACAAGTGCAGACACACTGAATGGGTGTCATATTGAACCCAGGATCTACGGTGGATAAATGATAGCAGGGAATAGCAGTGAATTGAGGGAACCGGCCCGGACGAGCATATATGTTGGGTTGATATGTGGTGATTTACTGAACTCCACAATGAATATGTGGTTTTTGAAAAATGCGTTGGCCGATACGGCGTCAATCATTGATCAACAAAATTACAATACTCAGGAGGTCCTCTTAACCGTCATCCTCAGCGACGTCATACATCTTATTTTAGCCGACTAAAGGAGTATTGATGGCTGTTGACGAGGCAAAGTGTTTGGTTATGAATGTGGATACTGCAGCCGCTGACATCGATGCAGTGTAGCAAGAGATATGTACAGATTACTGACCTTATCCGTGTTGATGTGACCCCATTTTCGACATTTCAAACAGCGCACATTTCTGACTTCAATCCCAAATGGCTGATCACGAACTGTGTCATCGCCTGGTAAGGAAAGTGCATTTTTAAGGCTTAACATGCACATACTGAAAATGATAGAAGTCACTATTTTGTGCTATCATTGTTTGATGTGGGCACTTGACCATCCTATCTAGTTGATCTCATAAGCTCGGGCTTTGTTCTGGACAGGTAAAAGTTGGAAATTACACGAAGAACTCAAGATCTTCTGATCTCGAGTTACACTATCTTGCCAGTGAGGTTTCCCGCTGTCGCGATTTAGTATATCTGGTAGATATCTCCTGGGGAGGTGCAGAAGTTCCTTGGCTAAGTGGTCAGAGTGCTCACCTGGGTT
>Ga0224511_10002651_pt1 | contig 12237 bp, 8 predicted proteins | sample SF_May12_sed_USG_2_FD_169988 | JGI IMG/M metagenome (GOLD analysis project Ga0224511, IMG submission 169988) | Sediment microbial communities from San Francisco Bay, California, United States - SF_May12_sed_USGS_8_1 | ecosystem: Environmental > Aquatic > Marine > Sediment | place: USA... | reverse complement strand
GAGAGGACTCCTGACTTGAGCCGGGCTGGAAGTGGCACTGCTCCTCCCTAACCTCTGAAGGAACTCATAAGAAGCTAGTTTATCCAGAGGCTGCATCGGTTCCACCTCAAAATCCCCATCCCCAGTATCAGATTTCTCCTTCTCCTAGAATTATAAATCAAAACGCTTAAATAGTTATTCCGTGAAAAATGGGTAGAGTAAAAGTGAACCAGAGGAAAATATGATATTAAATATGCTGATCAAGACGATTATCATCTTTTTCATAGAACTGTCCGTACTGTTCACAAATCCTACCCCCCTCACTCTGTTCACCGGTGTGTACTGTTGACAAAAGCCATAAATCGTTCAGATTGTTCAGATTTGTAACATTGGTAAACAGGATGAGAAAAACGGCTAGGGACTAAATTGGTGACATCTGTAAACAGTAGGGACGGGACATTTAGTCAGCAAGAATGCGTCTGTGGCATAATAATAACCCAATAGATGTATCAGAAGGCTGAAAAATATTCTATCCGAAACCGCCAGGATCGCTATTTAGATGGAGATAGCTACACCGGATGCAGCTTTCGAACTGCGGTTCCCTTTCAACAAAGCCCCAAAACTGAGGACCTGTTTGCTACGGCACTAGTCTGTGTGTTCAATGTGGACCGTCTACAGAGAGATCTAGAACCGGAAGGCATTTTACTTTCAATCGACTTAGGACGCACGCATCAGCTATGGGCTCGGAACTCACCTTAGAATCTGATGGGGTACTGTTGGCTGCACCCGGTCTGTAGATGACACTGTCATTGCTCGAGGTGCTTTTCTTGCTAAGACTAGAGTTACTGGAAGTGGAATCAGTACCTGCCACATAAAGAAATAGTTGTTTATTTTGGGAGTTTTCCTGTTACTAAATTATGGACAAGGTAGAACAACTCTTGCAAAACTAGTGACGTATGTCATTGGCAAAACCATGAAACTACTAGATTGTTTATTTGGGAGTCATTTCACCTTACTAGGTTTTTTTACAAGGAAAGACAACTCTGCAGAAAATATTGTCTAACCATCCATAAAAGAATTTGTGGAACAGAATACTTAAGCAGCCAGAAAGTAAGCTAGTTTTGGTTACCTGAGTTGGTCTCTTTGTTTTTGTTGAGTGACATGATTTTAGCAGTACTTGTCTTCTGGCCAGGCAGGATATGCAGGCTACCATTTGTTTGCCGAGGCGGGGAGATACGAGATCGTTCCGTTTCGTTGTTTGGTCGCTCCGTCTGATTTCCGGCCTCTCGCAGCAACATGTTTTTCTGGGGATAAGTCACTTCCTGTCCGGGTGATTTACGAACCTGCAGAATATTTCAGAAATGTCGTTTAATAAGCACCATGACAAAAATTGCATTTTGAATTAAGTGTTCTTTGAATTGAATGTCCATTAAAATGGAGGGATATAACACAGTGGTGAGAAATAAACTTGCTACTTCCTCCCAGAACAGACTCTAATGACATGAGTGGGGAAAAAATGGCCGACTCACTTGATTAGCGATTTTTTGTAGAGCCGATGTGTCAGTTTGAGTGTCTCCGTCAACTTTGGCGCCATTGTCTTTCACCTTTGACCTAGCTGCTTGGAGTTTCCGAGCCTCATTTATGTTATCTTTATTCTGATAGTCTGACACTTTACTTAGCTTAGAGTCTGCTGGTTTAAGGTAGTGATTTATACCCGGCATTTGATTGTAGACACCATTCTGTTGCTGTAAAAAGCGTACAAGTGAATAACTACTAGCCAGAATCCACCATTAGATACAAAATGTTAGTCTCAATCAATTATGGGGAATGTACATATGTGATGGAGGAGGAAGAGTCGCATTACTTGAAGTTGGGTTGGAGGAGGTAGTGAAACCTCTCCTGAATGTGAGATGGAGAGGTCAAAGAAAGCTCACTCGAACTTGGGATGAAGGAAAAATGATAATCTTACCCTAGGTTAAGATGGAGAAATGAAACCTGAAGTTGGGATGGAGGAACGAAAACCTTACCTGAAGTTGGGATGGAGGTGGTACAGAAGAAGGAAGGGGCGGAGGTATTGTCAGCTGCTTCTCTGGTTTGCTCGCCGCTCCCGCACTGCCCGGTCTGCTGCCGCCATCCGATTTATAGGAGAGTGCCTTGGGCAGACTTCGCTGCTGTTCCTTTTTACTAGGGAGAGATGAGTTTGTGGATGCTCGAAGTGCAGTCTGCCGACTCAATCCGCCGATCTGACTAATCCCACTCTCCTTCGTTGAGTGAACCCGGCTAGACGGCAACGAATTATTACGTACGAGTCCCGATTCTCTCGGCTCTTTCAGCTCCGCAGGCGAATGAATTCCAGAGTCACTACTCAGGCGATTTGCCGTCGTTTTTATGCTCACAGCTGCAGTAGTGCCCCCTGGTGGGTTTATTCTGCATTTCGCGAGGTTTTCGCGACTCGGAGTCCGACTACGCGACGCTATCGATCCACGGCTTGGAATGCCGCATGGTTTGGGAACGTCAGATTTGGCACTGGTTTTCGATTTGGTGGAAGATTTGTCTTTTTTAGCACTGAGTTTAGCTTCTTCCTTGGCTGGCAGACTGGTTTTCTTCGACTTGAAGAGTTTATCTAGCATTCCCGAAGGTTGCCCGCCAGCTTCCGGTGTGTTCTGCAGTAGAAAATGATTAGGCTTCTAAGCGAGTGTTACCACTGAACTAGACCAAGGCCAGCCAATACTAGGCCATGCACAATCTACATCCAATACAACCAACATGGCCACACCTATGGATGAGATTGATGGTATTCTTCATAAAAAAAGCCGAACTCTGGAGCTTGAAAATGATTTTTATAAAAATGCTCCCCCAGAGGAAAATATTTAGTACAGGTTATAACCATTATGGCCTGGTTCTATTTGCTTGCTTTGGTGACCTGATCAGTGCCAGGGGTGTGCAGAAATTGGCATTTTAGGTGACTTTCTGTTTGCACTGGCATGCCCCATAGCCTAGGTTAGTCTATGGTTTGGCCACCTTTATCTAATATCATGACCGGAAGCAGACTTTGAAGGTCTTGCAGAGGTCAAAAAATCCCCAAACAGAGACCCCTGATCCAAGGCCCAACTCTAACCACTAAGCTAAATTGCTTCAGCCCGATTTTAGTGCCCCTTATATTAGGATCTTCTTTGAATTTAGTGTTGTTACCTGGGCATTTTTGACAGAGCTGGAGGATCGACTAGATATTCCGCTGCTTAGAGACTGATTGCTAGAGGAAGGATCTACACTGCGTCTCGTTGGCCGAGACAATTTACCTAAAATGAGAAGATACATGAAAAATAATAGAGAATTATAAGATAAAACATATATAAAACAATACTGGAGAACACAACTCCCGAATTATGTTACTGACCATTCAGGTCCAAGCCTAAAACAGCGGCACTGCATAGATTCTTAGGCCATTCTTAGATTGAGTCAGAGCTATCCTCCCTTTGACAACATCTATTTCAAAAATTTCTTCCTAATAGTTTAATTCACGACAATTACAACGAAAATGCCAGAATTAGGAAAACGGGTTATAGACCAAATTCATCACCCACTCATTCAGTCTTAACCTATTGCCAACTCCTATCAGGAAACTCCTAACATTCAGTAAGGGGGGTTTGATAAATGCCAGCCATTAAGGCTTATGCAATCGCGGAACGGTAGAGTATGGGGCTGTTAATAACGTGAACTTCCGGCAAAATCCTGGAAGCTAAAACCAATTACGTCTGGAGGATACTGCCAGGAATATTCGGGCGCCACGCTGTCTTACCAAGACTATGGAAGACGCAACTCCAACCTACCTACCATCACAGAACCTAACTTTCACCTAATTATCACAGAAAGTGAATAGCAAAGAAACAGATCTCAATGATGTCAAATAATTATGGTCCTAAAACATACACGTAACTCTTACGCTGTAGAACCATCTCTTTTAATTAATGGTGGTTTCGTTTACAGGGAAGTTTTACTTCTAGTGATATAATATTCCACTCCCCGTGATGTCATTTAGAACTTCTAGTTGCTGCCATCTGGTTCTACTACTTACTAGAGGGTGCAGGGATTGAGGAGGTTGGACCAGAGAGCGAACTAGTAGGGCTACTACTCCGACTTAGCTTCTGACCTACAAATAAAAAGACTCCTATGAAGTGCTTAGACTAATGGCTGGCATCACGAAGGTGAGGAATTTTGCGCAGAAGACAGTTGAACACAGTATTACAGTTTGGGATCATCTCAACATTGGGCAGATCTATAAGGGTGACAGGTCACTTTGCAACCGGATGTCTAATAACTATGTAGTTGAGCTGGCTGTTGGCACATAAAAACTATCCAGAACTCAGATGATGCTGTCTTCAAGAGTGCGCACTGACGACCCTGTACAGGGAAATAGCTAGTAGAAGTCAGAGATAAAAACCTTATCTCTTTATCTTGAAATGATTGGTCGCATTAGCTGGCAGTGGGTCACATGACTTAAACAGCAGGCGACAGCATGTCTCACCAGAGCCCGTCGATCTACATTCATACCCGTCATAAATCAAGTCAAAAACGTATCAGTAATGACACGAAAGACATATCACGGTGTCCCCGAATGGGTCAATTAGAAACACGAAATGCCACTGACCAGTGGCAGCGTGACCCAGAAAATTCACTGCCCAATGACAGCATTGTATCAAACTTCACTAACCAATAACAGCAATGCATTGTCTACTGACTCGCCAATCAGAGAGAGTGTCTTCTATTTCAGTCTGATCACAGAATGGATGATTAAACAGGAATCCTGTCGCCCTTTGTGATATCACCAAGTGGTAACAAATAGGACACCTCAGTATGGGTGAAGATTGAGAGATTCTGGGTTAAGTCCGAATCATACTAAGCCCCCATTATTAGAATTAGCTCCTACCGTGCCATTAGGAACCTCAGGTTTAGGAGGTCCGTTAAATAGGATGGTCACGCGCCAGAATAGAAGAAAAATGGTGGCTGGTGATAGTAGACATGGCCACCAATGAAGCAGACGTCCCAACGGTTAGGAGATGAACGACTCGCCTCCCATGGAGATAATGAATCGGGATAAGTAGAACGTTGGCTCACTCATCCGCTAGATGAATGTCAGAATCCCGTTGTTACTGGAGAGTAAGCTGGATGAGTCCATCAGCAGTACACGGGATAGCGGGTTAGGAAAACAGCTCAGTGGCTAAAGAGCTTGATCATTAGATTTTGGGTTTGTGCCATGGTTGGAAGGTTTACTTTAAACAGAAATAAAACAGACCCAGAGTTGTACTTGAAAATGTCTCTAACCATCGGGCAACATCACCACACACACTGATTCATGCAGCAGCTTACAGCTAGACCAGCCAGCTATTGCTCTCCACACAGCTTATAGCCGCATTTGAATTCAAACATTTCTGGCGCAAGAAACCCAATAGCCAATAACCTACACTTGAGCCTTAGCGGAGTTCACACATTACAGATACCCCATGACTACGCGGTCGGCGCATCCATACTGGAGACAAAAACACCTACATAATTGGCCACAGTTTTGATTCCATTTCTCTTATGTCTATTGCAGAAATTTACGCAATGTGAGATAAATCAAGCTACTAGGTCAGATCACTACAAAGCAAATTATTCTGCACCAAAAAAAATAACTGTTTCTAGTTTTAAAGAACGATACTATTCCCGCACTGGTGACGACCAGACTGATAGCATTTGCACCCATTGCCGCTGGCAATTAATCCTTACACAATGCAGAGGCTGGTCCAATGGATAGATATCACTTTGAAGTTGTTCACATCATTGTGTGAATTAGCCATTACGGTGTGGAGGCCTGAGCGAGCTTATCTCCACGGGATGGTCTGACTCTATTGTTGTGAAATTAAAGTCTCGAGTCGCATCTATTGAGCGAAACCTTCAAAGATCTTAATTTTTAATTGATGGCTTGGCGTTGGGCTAGATGCATAGCTTTCCCAGCTAATTCCCTCACTAGTGACAAAGCCACGACTCGGAATTCTACGTAATCAGCCAGGACCTTAACAATGGAAACAAGCTATAACTAGCTCTAGACGCTGTGAAAAATAGTTGTGATCAGCGCGAAGTGAGATGGAGAAATGATATTTAGAAATTGGAATAACCACTGGCAGTGTTGAAGACTGATATCTGAAGAAAGAGAAGAAAAAGGTCTAGATCAGGTGTGCCAAACACGCGGTTCTGGGACCGCACACGGCATCTCGACTCGAAATCGGGAGGGGGATCACAGTGTACTCAACCATCCATCCTTCCACTAACTACAGACACAGATATCTGACAAGTCAAATAATAATTTCTTTCTTGGGCTTGGGCTTTCCCTGACATGTCCGGTATTTTGGGCTTTTTCTGACATCTCTTGGTTACATCTACCTAACTGAACACTTATATCCTGCTGTAATAATCCAAACTGCTGCTCACTTTTTAAATAGGTTTGGCCTAGATGCATAATGGCTGAAGATAGTGACATCGATAGTAATATAACCAATAATGATACAGTCTAGCTGGGAATGCATAGTAAATTATCTATCCAAATAATACTGCAAAGAAACTCCAACTCTGTTCCTACCTCTGCGTTTGGCTGTTTTCCTTGAAGTAGGATGAGCGCGTCGCCTCATAGGCCCGCAAGCAAATAGCCATGATAAACCCATTATTCAGTGTATATCAACGAACTGGCCTAGCTATTGCTGATTGAGCATTTGTAGCAATGAAAATTTTTCACACTGCTGATCGAACTACTCCGTGATCCATGTTTCGCTGTACAGAAGAGAGTGTCCGCATATCACCGTTGTAAAATGTTGCTACAGTTGTCGTCCGTTTAGTCACCGATTGTATTCCGATGTCAGCTGGGCAGATGACAGTTAACAGTTGTGTGCCCAGCGTATGGTGACACGATATGACGTTTAAGAGCACCTGACACTCTGTATGGAAACCCTATACTCTACACTCGAAGCCATACTAATGAGAAAAGGTGTGAAACTGCTACAGTGAAAACCTACACTATTAGTAATTGTTACTCAGTAGATAATAGATCTCATAAACAGCTGGGAGCTACTCAGGGGGATTGCCTGTAATCAGTGATGCAATGAATGTCAATACGTTTTAGCAAACTGCATTCGATTCGACGCATGCCACTCTCAGATATCTTGACATGCGCACTCTGTTTTTGCCGAGTGAGAACCTCTATGACAACTAATCGGCATGCCGGAAAGAATTACCGCCCGCTTGGCCGATATAGAGCCCTAAAGCAGGTGCGATGATAACCTGAGGTTACTATCGTAAGACGTGAGGTCAGTTAGTAAAGTTTGTGTCTTATCTTCAGTTTGTTGCTGTTTGTGCACAAAAACAATCAAGTGATGAAGTTTCAATGTTTGATCAGCACAAACTAGAATACTAAACCTAGACAAGACAAAGAATGCTGACCTCTCAAAACCATAGGTTCCAATCATGAATCTAACTAAATGAGGATCACCCATAGAGTAACCTTCTCCATGGGGAGCAACATGGGTGATCCAGGAACCAAGCACCTGGTGCACTAATTTTATCCATGCATGGAAAAAATGATCTAATCTTACCACAGACAGCCTACCCCATGGAAAAACAAAAGTTTCAGCCAATTAAATTTCATTGCCTGCCATGGAAAGCTTTATATACATAGACTAGTGTTGCTATCTGGTGCTGTGTCACGCGTGCAGTGGATGAATGACAAAAGCCTTGCATCCAATGTTGAACTATGTCCATGCACTTCTTCACGTTCACTTTAGAAGCAAGCGGAGTACAAGGCAAGAGTCACCGATGAAAGACAACTCCGCACAATACCCAATTGGACATTGATATGGTAGTTGCGTTTCCATACTCGTTAAACAGACGTAAGAAGACAACTCCAACTTCGTCCTTTGAATGGCGCAAACCGTTATTTGGAGTTGTGCCACCATTGTGATTACTGAGTCTGTAGCCTAAATTTTTTGCAGTCACAAATAGGGATAGTTGGATAAGCTACATGGCTAGAGCACCTGGCTCAGGATCAGAAGAACCTGGGTTCAAGCCCTAGTCATGCTGAGCACTCACTATGAGAATGACCTCCTTAAATAATTCCTATGCTCAAACAAACCCCACACTTAGGTGGTCTATTTCAATAAAATGTCGACGTGCCCGAGCAGGAAAAAACTGTTTGCAACTTAACTAAGGCTAACTTTTCTATTTCGGCCTCAGGACTGAAATGAACAGTTTCAACAGAAGAGTGAAGAGTGGAATAATGAATCACAGATCTTAAACAGATAAAAACAGAGGCCCCTTATCTTAGGCCTTCTGTTTATAATTATTATCTCCGTAAGTGCATTGGCTCATTATGCAGAGTGATCTACTGAAATGGTCCATCTTGCAATACATTGAACAACAAACTTATAAGATAAGCAATGAACTATTTACAAGTATGGAGAAATCGGGCATCAAGATTGAATGAGGTAGGGGCCATAAATTCTGACTTAGCATGCCCGTATATCGGTGAACAATACCCCTTCTTCTGTCAACTAGATGGGGCGACTGTCATAAATGTGGGCAAAATCCTGAGCTTAAGGACCGACTTCACCTGCTGACGCAGCGAAATTGGTGTCAAGTCATCATAATGAGAGGGAGAGAGACTGAGGCTTGGAACCTGTCTGTCTATCCACTAGTTTGGTCAAGGGTGCAGAAAATCAGATAAACTGACCAAACAAGAAACTAACACAACCACAATATCCAATGTAATACTCAAGCTGTCATTTTTAGTGTAGCTAGCTAGAAGCCATATGATTTACGACTGACCAGCTCACAATAGACTGAAGAAAAGTTCAAACCCTATACTGTAGTGAGCAGATCTACACTGAAAACAAACAAAGGCACAATTCTATATCTGGTAAAACTTCAAAGTTGCTATTTCATGATTTCGAACAATGCGAAAGACCGGGTTTCATGCAGTTGGCCGCTTTGTTTATGGCCAAAGACCTAACGCAATACGCAATTTACACAAACACTAAAGGCCGAGGCCGGGTATTGGTACATGCAGCCTGTGGCAGTCCAAATTGTGACCGCTTCTAAAATGAGAAAACTACACACTGCTGCAGTAGATAATTGAAGATTTCACGGAAAAGCTACTCTATGGGAAAAGCTCATAGGATATCTCCTTATCCTGGATATTGATACACTAACAAATTATGGCACCACTCAGTATAATCAGAAATGACAACTTATAAGTGTTGTAAACCTCACCAAAGGTAATCTGACCTGTCAGGTATGGCCAGACCTCTCTGAAGATGAGTATATCAAAACCACATCGGCCCTGGGGTCTATCATCCATGAGTAATAAGCTTCAAATTAGATTGAAAATAAGTCCATAATTTGCTGGATTCTTCAGTTTTTAGGGTGAATGGATGCCTGCCTAAGTCCAAGGATAAGCTTCCCAAAATAGTCCAGCGAAGCTTTGTCATTGGGACGTTTTTCAACAACGCTACTGTGCAAATGACATGACCTCAACAATGCAGCAAGCATTTTTTACAACCTGGACAACTAAAAATACAACTTGGGTTACTCATCATGGGTGGGAAATCGCTCAGTAGAATCATATTTCCAGATGACAGTTGTTCAATAGCAGGCTGTCAGAGCACTGGTAGCAAGTATTTTGCCATAGTTGTTTGGCCTTGTGTGATGGTTTTTTGGGTGATCTTGGGAGGGGGTTGAGCAGTTGACATAAAGACCTTTAGCCACTGGGTTGAGGAATGGGCTTAGAATAGAACCAGGATGCAACTGCAGAAAAATTGAAGCCCCATGCAATGTGGTCAAGACAAAACCACAGTTATTAGGCTACTAGTCTTACAGGGAACGGAATCACACAACCAACATGAAGGTCTGGTCATAATTCATATAGAATGTCTTATAAGATTGAAACTGGAAATAAAACGCCAGCAAACCGGCTACGGACAGGAGATGGGTACATAAATATGAGTGATTAGGTCTTATCAATCAGGATGAGTAGCTGGATGAACAGAGGTGTGACTGATGGTGACTGTGGCTGGCCGGAATGCCATTAGGAATTGGGATATGTCATGCAGAAATTGGGCAGGGTGTTATGTAACTCCTATCCTCCTGGGTTCACCTATAGTCGAAGTGATTCACCCTAGTATGATGCCTAGTCTTTGTCCGTCTTGCAGCATATTCCCAATGGTGAAGAAAGCTCGATAAAGTCATGGTGTATTCTGGAAGTAATGCTTGCTATGACATACTAAAGCCGCCTCTCAACTACTGCAACAATCATTTCTCACTAGTTCAATAGTAGTATTCAGCCGACTAAAACTCACAGGACACAAGTAATAGCCTGTATCTCTACTACCAGATTAATTCCGATATTTGTAATGGTCGAAAAGTAAGCAGTACTTGTCCCTTACAGACACTCTAACGAGGACACAAGAACTGTACATTGGTACCTACGCTCAGGTATGTAGAATAGATGTGATGGTTTCGGTGCTCTCTGCGAGTACATGCCTACACAAATTGGTGAACTGAACTGACTGACACCTCAAATGTCGAGTAAACGCTCCAACGCGTCTGGTCTTACTTACCAAACATTCTCTAGTTACCATAGAAACCGGCTTAAGATTGATCACAAGATCTATCCACTGGTGCTGGCGCGTGTAAAGCCGCCTGGTTCATTCAATACCTACTACTCAAAGTCAGCCGGCTGACAGCAAGCTAATTACAGTCAGAGCCTGACCTGCTGCCTATTCATGCAGCCCTTTATTATGAATCATTTGATTACAACTGTGAAGAGGTGAGAACGTAAACAAACTAGACTGTGGCATGACCAGAAAACTAGCGCCTGTGAAAGGCTGGAAATGTTACAAATTCATTGGGTTGAATAGTCAGGACCTTGAGCGGCGGATGGTAGGCGGAATAAAGCTAGTCAGTAATTCAGTGGTTCTCTCAAATCTGGTTGATATCACAGCCACTATTTTACTTCTGAGATAATGGGACTGGAATAGTGTTAAGGCTAGAGGGATAAGGCATAGCTTCGCAGCTAGGGGGCTAGCCATGTAGCTAGTGCACTGTTGAGTGCTTGCTCCGAAGATCCTAGGTTCAAGCTCTGGTCATACCGCGTTCTCACTCCGAGCGTGCGCTCTGGGAGGGGAGGGGGCCTTACCCTCAAAAACAAGCCTCAGATTAGCTAAATAGGATGGCAAAGTACTCCGGTGGAACCTTCAAAACTTAATTGATACATGTATCTGGGATTCTTCACCACAGGACAAAGTCCAGGGCGAACTCAGCGTATATTTCAATTTACACAAGACACCCCAGAGTCATTCTTTCAATCTATGAGTAACTGACTTCGCACCACACCATCAGTTTAATCCCTATATCTATGGATTACATCTCTTCGAGTATGACTACCCGCTCAACGGGACAATGTGATGCAACAGGAAAGTGCAGCCATCTTTGTCTTGGTTACACGCAGACAAACCATGATCAGACGGCTCGATACAATCTCATGTTTAATGGTGCGAAAACGGAGAGAAAGTTCTCAAGACTTCTCAACCCTCAAGACTAAATTCCAAAATTCTTGACATTGTCAGAGGTTAACTGGAAACACGGGTCATTGGGTAGTAAAACCCTAGTCGGTAATCGTAATCCTTTGATCAAAAATTGAGTCAGAATCATTGACACATGTGAAGTCATCTTTGGTGGGTGTGATATCATCAATCGCTAATTCAGTGAAAGACCCCTGCCAACATACAGAGTGGCCTGAGAGGGCAATCACCTGAGGCTCATGCACTGCTGCTTATATCTTGTTAGAGAACATATGAGTGGGATAGCAAGGCCTAGAGCCTAGAGCTTAGAGCACTGTAGGATAGGGGGGGGAGGGGAGCTCAGTGGCTAGAGCGCTATCATGACATTGCTGGGTAGCTCAGTGGCTACATCATTCTGGGATGGGTCAGTGGCCAGAGAGAACTATAGGATGGTGGGATGGCTCAGTAGCTATGTGTTGGGCTCAGGGATCAAGCTCTGGGTATCTCGACCTCCCACTGGAATGATGAACGCCTATATCTCCTTCCTTTACTACTCAAACTAGGCTCAGGCTAAAGTGATCCGATAGAACAGAGTTTGCTTTCCGTCACAGCAAGGTAAACTTATGCTCAACAAGACATAGTGAACCCCATAGCACCCCCCCCCCCCCCAGACGGG
>Ga0224511_10002650_pt1 | contig 12239 bp, 10 predicted proteins | sample SF_May12_sed_USG_2_FD_169988 | JGI IMG/M metagenome (GOLD analysis project Ga0224511, IMG submission 169988) | Sediment microbial communities from San Francisco Bay, California, United States - SF_May12_sed_USGS_8_1 | ecosystem: Environmental > Aquatic > Marine > Sediment | place: USA... | reverse complement strand
CAATTGTACTAGTTAAGTTCTTATTTAAAGCGGATCCGCCACCAGTAAATGGTGTTTATTCTCAACCAGGCAAATGGTACTGGCTCAAATTTCGCCTGTTCAAAATACTCCTGGGACATCGAAAAAATCAACAACACAAGAAAATCAGTAATGAAAGCGCAGCAGGATACGGCAGGAAGTCTCGTAACTCGCCCGAGGAAATGGACATAGCACAAGAACTCCCTAAAGAGCACCCAAAGGTAGGGTTATCGATTTTTCATTAACGTCCTAGATATTAACCTTCAATCATGTCATGTCGCGAGGAGACGCCCACTTATCAGCCGATGTTCAACATGTCGATTTCGGCGTAGAGTGATACAGTTAAAAAGGCTGCCGACTGCGATATTGTCATTTAAAAAGGAAAACAAAATCTTAAATTGGTTTGAAGAAATTGAAATATCGATAATTTGTTTATTTTAATCAGCGTCACTAATGCAGAACATCACTTGTTTTTGGTTTTCCATGTCCAAACGGTTGCAAGTCAAGTTATGGTAAAAGTTGTGTACTCAGTACATGTTTGTAGTAAGATTCTAAAAACTTACTTTTTAATAAAACCCCAATATATAATAATAATAATAATAATAATAATAATAATAATAATAATAATAATAATATAGATCTACTGTAATTGAATGTTGATGAGCACAATGCAGTCGCTCAGTGTTTGTCTTCAGCGTATTTTGGCTGGGCTGGAAACCAAGTGTGTGCCATTTAAATTGTTCTCGCCTTTCAATCATATAAGTGTAGCATTATGTAACAGATGATATACTTGTATTTTTTGACAAGAATTGTTTACATCTTACTTTTTGACCATATTTAAGCAGTGAATCCTACTCCCATAAACATGAGAAACTGCCAATTATAGTTATCCGTGCATGTTATGATCTGTTATTACAGAAACAAGTTTGAGACGCAATTTGTCGTTGTTTATGTTTTGACCTGTTACGTTAAATAGCCTGACTTCAATCGACACGTTCAGTTGTCTCGGTGGCCGAGAGGTAACGTTCCAGACTGGTGTGCGAGAGGTCCTGGGTTTAATTCCCGGCCCAGGAAAGAACTTTTATGAAAGTTTTTTTGTTTTGTTCTTATCCTTTGTCCAGAAAAACATTATTTACCGGTACATAAAAGTTTGCAATTCCCTTTGCAATGTTAATTTATTTAGTAAACTCAACACACTGCAAAATGTGTGACCGATTTAATATAAGGATATCAAGATACAGACAGCATCATTAAAGCGTTGTGATTTTATTTCAAAACTAGCATGTGACACCTGTAAAAAAAGCCGATTGAAATGCCTCAATGTTGTTTTTGTCGCGGCGTCATATGTATAACTAACCCATCATTATTCAAAACTTAATAATACATTTTATACGATTTTTCATGGCAGCATTAATTATACCCAACATGGTTATGCAGAATGTGAGAAAACACAATAAACACCGCATTCATTAAGAAAAAACACTCAAATATCCTTATACAATAAAGTACGTATCGGTTTTAAACAAGCACACTTGGCTTTCGTAAAAAATAAAGCATTGACCACACGGCTAATACCGCGAACGATGCCAAAAGGGCTTCTGACACCGATCAGTTTGCAGTTTTCCAGTATTCTATACCAAATTGTTAATGCTGATGTGTGGCCGTAACAGGCGGTGGACGCCGTGTACCTGACCGGGAGCAACAAGGACGGACAGTTCCTGGTGACGGCCACCGCGCGTCGCCACGACAACCACGTGCAGACCATCGTCTACCTGAGGGTGCGTGCTTCTCGTGCCGTCTGAGCGGTATTTGTTTGAAGGGATTACTCAATGGCGACTTCCAGTTGACCCTGACCATGAGAATCTGAAGGTGTAAACAGTCCACTGCTGATAATATGGATAGGTTCTTCAGTATATATCGTTTCCCACCACTTGGCCTTAGAGACATGGCACCTGTTCCATGTAAACTCAATTCATGCAGCGTGTGTCATTTCATGGCTCAGTGCATAGTGTTAGGATTCCTAAGTTAATATACATGTAGATAAAGAAGACCCCATGAGTAATCCCTTAAAATGTCTGCGCCACCAATAACTATGATGATTGATGAATATGGTGATAAGCGTTTAACATGGTTAAATAAGTATATGTCATTGTACACCGCCGAAAGAACTAACATAGCCACTAACTAACATCTTTTACTGATGTTTTGTCTAGCGTCTTGATGTGTTAACTGACCGGAGTGTAAATGTTGTTAATATTGCGTGATTATATGACCAGTTGCCGGACCTGGGATTCCTAGAACTTCCCAGCATGCCGGATACCTCGCTGCGCGGCTCACTTCCGGGCGAGTACGCGGCCGGCGGTCTCCACATTCGGTCTGTAGAGCCCATGAAGAAGTGGAACATCAAGTTTGACGGCAAACTTAGGTGCGTTTCCTTCACCATAGAACCGCGATTGTCAAAATATAATTTAATTATCATTTATATAAGAACTTTTAATCGTTAAATTAACAAGTATCCTTTATGTCTAGTTTAATGTTAGTTTAGGAGTGATGTTGTTTACTGTTTACAGACAGGTGTCAAGCGGAGACCTGTTGGACGTCAAATTCGACCTCACGTGGACAGCGTGCACGCGATACTTCGATTTTGACGTCGACCTCAACCATGACACGTTAGCCGATGCCATCGCACGAGAGCCGTGGTCCAGGCGGTTCTTTGATACTCTGAAAACGTCCGTCTGCCTTTCAATGATAAAATACTGTATTTTGTAGATCACATGCGCGTCGTATTTGTAATTCAATATAGTGGGTTGCATATACTTCATCCATGCTCGCATTGCATAACGGCTGTAATGTACACCAAGTTAAATATTCAAGAAATCAGATGCCATAAAACTTTTTGTTAATACATGTACCGTAAGGTAAAACAACTGTATACATTGTATATATATAGGGGAAGCACAGCTGCTTAACAAACATTTAAGTTATAAGACAGAATAAATATGTCTGTTCATAACACATCTGAAAAAAGAAATGCACATAATTATTAACAGTTTATTATTAACATTTTAATATAACAACATTATTTGTAATAATTTATAATATAATCAAATATTAATTAATGGTACTCATGTATCGTCTCAGTTTCTATTTGAATATTACAACGACCATTTTCAATATTTTACTATGACCATACACTCAATGACTCCTATTGTTGTACTATGACCTTACACTGACTGACCCCGGTTTTATCAGGATCCACCAGACGCACTATGAACAGTTCGGTGACACGACAGGCGACGTGCACGTGCAGGGTCGGCCCCCGTACTCCCTCAACGTGCGGGGCATCCGGGACCACTCGTACGGTAGGAGACTCTCCGTTGTATCTGATAGTTATCTACTGAAGTATTCAAACACTTTGATCGTATGGTGGGAGCTTCTCCTATATCAAAGTATTTTATTAAGTAAATGTACTTATACTTCGAAAATCGGGGTGTCAGGTATCAGACACAGCTGTCGTGTTGATATATTCAAGTAACGGTATTGTACAATGCCACAATAGTTTGCCACGCTGCTTTATTTTTTGTTAGCAACGTAGGCGAACAGCCCCATTCTGGTAGTTGTTGACATCCTCCATGTACTGTACCAACTATAGCGACTCACCCCGGTGACCCGGATATGCTTCAGGAAACATCCGTGACTGGCGGCAGCTGCACCGCTACTGTATCCAGTACGCGAGTTTCCAGGACGGCAGCAACCTGAACATCTCCGCCATCTCCATGCCGGACACCACGTCACGGTACCATTCTATACATAGATTAATGACGTCACACCAGACACCACGTTGCGGTACCGTTCTTTACATAAATTGATGACGTCATATCGGACACCACGTCACGGTACCGTTCTATACATACAATGTAGATTTATGACGTTACTTAGTTAAGACTGGTGCGTGATACGATGCTTACGGTACAGCAAACATACTAGTACCCAGGGGTATGCCAAATAGGCGTCTTTGCCACTTATTGAAGCACTGCCTTAAAATTTCGTCCTATTCATTAAGGAAAAAAGATGGTAGCCAAAACGCAAATATAACGTCCGTAACGCCCATGCAAGACACCGAGTTACAGTATCGTCTTCATCCTTGTAAACATTATATACACTCCGACTTGAGTCTCTATTTTAAGTATTGCATTTCGCGGATAATTAAAAAGAAGAACTAAAACATTTGCCAACGGTGAGTGCTGGTAGTATATTGCCGGTACGCATTGGTTTATTCTGATTCATTGTACATCTACCGTCTATACGCTGTCCTGTTGTTGCCGCAGACTACACTGCGGTTTCCTCTTCCTCCCCGACGGCCGGCTGGAGACGATGTCCTCGTGCGACCTCGAGTTTGAGCGGCTTGGTGACGATGGCAACCACGTGACCAACTTCACCATCAACTTCGTCGCCGGTGAGATAGCTGCCTGTTCCGTGCTGTTCTAAGTGTTTGGTTTTGTATTCCCCATTTTGTCATGGTGTCATTAAATTTGACCTGTCTACATTGTTTGCGACATTTTTTTTCTTTAAACATCTCTTCCATTTATACTTTTAGAAGCCAACATGTTATCAGCCAGATAATTCCAATTACTAAGTAAACGACACCTAAGAATTGCATGGCTAAATATGAATTATTAAAATTTTAATATGATTAGAACATATGTACATAAAACCATACTATACTTGCGAAAAACGTAAAAATGTAAATCACCAATTTACATGTTGGCCATGTACCAAGATATAACGATTAGCTCTTCATATTTAGAATATTTACACCCGCTTATTAGTTTTTGAAAAAAATGTTTATTTTGCATAACCCGCATGGCTTTGTCTTGCAAAAATGTTGTCATTGTTTACTTGATTAAAGAATGTCGATTGGTCAACGCAACGTCGATTGACCAATAAAAATAATATGACTTGTGTCACGCTGTTGGGTGTTAAACGTAAACTTAATAGTTGTGTTTATAATTTAAAAAAATATAAGAGAAGTTAACCATTTTAAATACTAGTAACTCGGACACAATGAAAATGCAAGGGATTATTCTTATGTCTGTGCGGTTTATGCAGTTTGAACGGGTACGAGAGAGCTGGCACGTTTACCACTAGCGCCTGCTCTTAAGTAAAACGATATCCATTGTCTGTTGTTGAAGGTGGACGTCACCGTACCCTGGAGGCGGAGGTTCTGGACTGGCGTCAGTTTTACATCGGTGACGGTCGTGACGCCAAGATATTCGAGCGCTACGTGCGCTACTCGCTGGACGGCGTGGAGGGGTTCGGCCTCAGCGAGTGGGAATACGTGTACGTAGACTGGGACACAGTTGTCACACCTTCATTTATTTGATCAAGTTTACAGGCGTTTTTTTTATCTCAAGTAGTAATGTTGACGGTGGATGCATTTCTGCAGTTCAAATTGACGGAATTAGAGATTTGTGGTAGCAATGTAGGTCTTCTCCTAAAAATAAAGAGAATCATAAAAATCTCGTATATTTAATTACCAAAACTTACATAATTATTAAAACTTACACTCGTGTACCGCAAACCAATATGTGTTTGAACTGTCTATTCCTTTTCAGGAACAAGGACGGGACAGAGCCACAAAACAATTTTGGACTTAATGTATGAAAACATGAATCTGTTAAATTGTATACATATATTTAACATTGAGATGAAGTGCACTACTCCGTGTTGTTGACTGTGTTGGGTTGTATAAATATACGACCATAAAGTTGTTGTAGTTGACTTGTTTACATGTGATGACCGGTATTGCCAGTTTGATATATACACACTGTACATTTTGTAACGAAATAAATGATGAAAAATGTCAATGTAGTGTTATTTGACCACGTTGCAAATATTTATCAATTAAATTATCATTAACAAAACATCAGTCGGTGGCGGATCCAGTATTTTACCTTACGAGGGGCTTGTACTTTGTCAACGGGAAGGGGGTAGAAAATCCGATAAAGTGTTGACGGTTAAAGTACAAGTCATTTTCCGCATGTTTTTGGCCATATTTCTAGTAAAAAATGTTTTTTTTTAATGAACCGCGAGGGAAAAATGAGGAAATTTAGGCATTCGAGGCATAAACAAATAATAAGTCCGCGGCCTTTGGGTTAGGTGCGCGCCCACCCCCTGGATCCGCAATAAATGCAATTATTCACATTTCCCTTATGTATTGGTGTAGATCTTTGATTTGTTGCGCTGTTTGGTTGGCAATGCACATTATGCGCTTTCTAATATTTGTTCTAATAATTTTACCTTTTAATATCTGAAACAAGAAACCAACACAATAATACTCAGTAGAGGCTTATTGTTACATGAATATAATGCGAACATTAATTAGACAGTTGTTCTACCAATAGTTTGGTGAAGAAAGAAGGTTGTGTTGTTTATTAAGCCTCGGAAAACAGACGATATAGCATAAAAAAAAGAAATATGACGCATCGGAACCGCAAACTAAACAAATTCTTCCGTGGTCGCCATTTTCGGTGTCACGTGACAAATGTCAACTGCAAGCGTCTGAAAGATGGATCTCGTAGACGTGGAAGAGGAAAGTGTTTTAACTGCAGTCTTCAAGGATTCCTTTCCTGGTAAGCGTTCACATGTGTAGTTTGTTTCATATTTAACTCAATCCTGTTTAATGTTACAAATTGCCTCTGTGGTTATCTGCAATGAATGTGCCATGTCAACGAACTGAAAACAAGAGAAAAGTAATTTTCTTGTATTCTCGCGGTATTCATTTTTCGCTATTTACTGTTATGAAGTACGGTGTACATGAACCTTGCAAAAAATGTATGTGTTTTATTTTCATGTTTCAGAAAGCTGGCAGTCAGATCCAAGTTTCATTCAATATTTATCAGAGCTGAGCTCATTTGGTGTGGAAAAACTTGGTAGGCCTAAGTAAAACAAATTATGAACATTGTTTTAAAACATTCATGTTGTCCTAAGACATTCATCTATTTAAGAATGATTCTAATATGCAGAACTTTAATTAAAATGTATATGAAATACATGACAGTTGCCTGCATCTTTCAGCACAAGAGCCGGAGAGACTATGTGAGGAAAAGACACAAATCCTAGAAGAAACCCAGAACCTTGCCTTCCAAAACTACAAGACATTTATCCAGACTGCTGAATGCTCTAGGGAAATTTTCCAGGATGTAAGATTATTGTGTGCAATTAACAAATTTGATGCTGTATCTTTACCTCACATTAAGTGGCAAAATGGTTATAGTTGAGTAGTCTTTGAAAGACATACAACAAGGCCATTTCTCTGTATGGATTATAGATTGGAAAATATCAGTTTTTTTATGAACATGGGGTTGATTTCCGACAATCAATGCTTTAAATTTGCCAACTATGTAGTCTAAGATCATACGTATATGCACATGTTGTTCAGCATGATTGTGTGAACAGTTTCAGATAATTGAGGGCCATGTGGAGGACCTACTACAGAAGCTGCCGGTGTTTGCTGACAGATGCAGCTCCGTGCTCCAGGCCGCCCAGGATATCACAGCCAGGTATTCTAAACACAATCATTATAATGGTGTTGACTTCCTTTATATTACTGGCTTAGTGAAAAATTAGCATCTTAAAATTGAGTCTTAAATATAAGATAAGAAACAAAAAATATATATATTGTAGAAATTACAAGTTAAAAGTTTAATTTATTAAAAAATATTGTTTTTCTCCACAAAATATTTTCAAGTGCCTTTATTGTTTTCTAAACTTGAATTTTAAACTTGTTTTCTAAATTATCATTTTTCACTAAGCAAATGAAATATAATAAGAAACATCACAAGTTCAGACAGTATTAGTGTGTGTTTGTCTGCCGTAGTCGTAAGATGGCCAGCCTGACCCTGCAGCGGCACACACAGCTCCTGGAGGTTCTAGAACTGCCCCAGTTGATGGACACGTGTGTGAGGAACGCATACTATGATGAGGCCCTTGAACTGGCCGCGCACGTCAAACGCCTCGAGAAGAAACACTCCAACATACCCATCATTGCTGTAAGATCCATAGATGAAGTGTTTTTAAGTAAATAGGCCATAAGTATTATCAATTTTAATATTGAAAGAATAGCAATTCCAGTCACTTTTTCATATGCGAAATTAAAGGCGTACTAACTGCATGCGAACTAAGACTTTATTATATATATATCTCTCTTCCTTTCAATTAAGAAGCACAACTAGTGGTATAACACATGGTATTCTTATTACTTCCCTCCTGCAGTCGATCGTGGGTGAGGTGCAGACCTCCAGCCAGCTCATGCTGAACCAGCTGATCCACCAGCTGCGCACCAACGTCCAGCTGCCCGCCTGTCTCCGCGTCATCGGATATCTGCGGCGCATGCACGTCTTCACAGAGCTTGAACTCCGCATCAAGTTCCTCCAGGTTTCCATACATTCCTCTGATAGAAGATCACAGGGTTGTTATGCCTCAGACATTTGGGGTGGGGGAGCATAAAGATTTGCCCTTGTCCGGATGTCCGTAGCCCAAAGTTTGTGTCATGTGTAAATCATAAGTAAAAGTTTAGAGCCATATAATTGAGTTGATGAATACTTGTCATCATGTAAACTTGCACACCTGGGTGATTTGACACCTCTTTTTCAGGGTCACACTTGGTCAGTTCTCTTTCCAGCATAATTGTGGATGCAACTGTGACCTATAGACACATTTCTAGTTCATTTCAGTTTAAACTTATTTCATGGTCAAACATTTGCCTTAGTTTGTTTATCAGTAATAAATAAAATATAAAAAAAAACATTTTCCAAGCAGGAAAGGTTTTATTTTTTATTTTTCTTGATCTGTTTTTAATGTCATCCCATTTTCAAGGTCATCATGTTTCAAGGTCATCATATTCAAGATCATCTTGTTTCAGGCTCGTGACACCTGGTTTCAAGGAATTCTCGAGGCCATTCCTAAAGAGGATGGTATGGTTTTTATAGATAAAGAACTTACTAAAGAATTGGTTTTAAAATTTTAAAAACTTTTGTTTGTATTTATAGTATTTATATGACGTTCACTTGACCTTTCTCTTAAACATTGGAGTATGCTATCAATTCACTATTGTTTTAGTTTGTTTATGCAGTATTACAATGCAATTAATCAATCGACAGAACCTTTGAAAGACATTTGATGCCTCGGCAAATGCAGGAAAGCACATTACGTCTAACAGTGCATGTGCATGTAACTACAAATACACAAAGGATTCAGTATTCTAATTTACTGCCATTGGTCAGACCAAACATACTTTTCAGATTGTCCGACAAACGTGTTACAATACCTTAACCTAGTTTTAACACTGCAAGACTAGCCTTCTCATGTTTCAGCATACACACACATCAGCAAGACGGTGGAGGCGAGTCGCGTGCACCTGTTTGACATTATCACCCAGTACCGTGCCATCTTCACTGACGAGGACCCGCTTCTCGCCACCAACAAGGATGACACTATGAACGAGGGAGCCCTCTTCCACACCTGGATCGTGCAGAAGGTACTGTTGTCACGTATTCTACCATGACTGTTTAGGGACTTCCATTGAAATTAAAAGGAAGCTTTTGGTGGGTATTACCTCACTCTTGCATTGTAAGTGAAATAACGTCACATACGTGCATAACACTACCTAAATTAACTGCAGTCAATTATGATATATCGATGTTCCTTTGAATGTTTTGTCATGTATGTGTTACGCTGTTTGTAACAAATATTCAACAATAAATGAGGGAAAACCAATTGTCCAGGTGTCCCAGTTCTTGACCAGCCTGGAGGGCGACCTGTCCCGGGGAGTCGGCGGTCGTCTCGACTCCATCCTCGGCCAGTGCATGTACTTCGGCCAGTCATTCTCCCGTGTGGGCGCCGACTTCCGGCCCCTGCTGGCTCCTGTTTTCCACCGAGCAGCGGGAGACGGCTTCCGACAGGCGCTGCACCAGGCCAACAAGAGGTCAGCCTAACGTCTGTGGTGTAGAATGTTGGCATGTTTACTGTTGTGATATACAGCTGAAGTAGTTTATGAACTCTGAGAGTGCCTGAAGAATGACGCAAATTCTGACATGAACTTTTGCATTTTGAAAGTTTGTATGTTTTGCAAACTTTTTCCTTATCAATCAAAATAAACAATTAAATGAATAACATACACAAAATTATGATTAGTTAACTCAGTTTCGCAGATAATTTTGTCTAGTACATGTAGTTGTGTCCAAAATATTGTTGGCAGAAGTCTAGATTCAATGCACAACATTTCTTTTAAAAGGCAGACCCTTTTAAGCAACATCGCTCTTAAATATTGACATGACTTTATACTCGTAAATGAACAGTAAATCAATGTATTTAACCTGATGTATTGCCTAGTGTTCACTGTTTGTTTTCCTTACTCATATGTTGGGCTGTGTTCACTGTGTCTACGTTGTGTGCGTGTGTTGTGCAGGTTTGAGGAGCTGATGAGATCATACAGTCTGCTCTCCAGCGGTGTGGGCGTCAGTGGTCTGCCGTACAACCCTGCAGCCCAGGTACATGGTGGTCATGTGACACCACGATGCTTGTCCAGCTGTGATTTCTCTCATTTACTGGAACCTTAGGCCACTGATAATATGTCTATTTTGTAAAGGTTTGGGAAAATTTGGTCTGAGATTAAGTTTCTTGTTAAAGTTAGGATCTCAAATTACTTTCAAATAAATTACAAAACATTAGTTTGTGAAACAAGCCCTAAAGATAATGGTTAATAGAGGGAGATGAAGTTTAGTCCATCAGGCTAAGCCATGTTGTTTATGTTGAAGGGAGGTAATCTGTACCCACCCACAGTGCTGCTAGAGTTCCATCCCCTTGCAGCCTACTGTAACGACCTCCTGTCAGCCTTCAACGACCTCCGGCTGTGTGCCCCCATCGCCATGGTGACAGAGGTCACCGAGGCGCTACGCAGGTCCTTCCTCGAGGTCAACAGGATCATCCTGGCTTTTCATAGGTGACTGCTGTAGATGCTGCTTTTAATAAATGTTCTTTGAACCAGGTCTTTCATTTTCAATTTCTGTAGATTGTTAGAAAATGTCAGTTCTATTTGCATTCAAATTTTTATTATATAAACATTCAGTACTTCTTTTAAAACGCCTTGTGAAAATGGCCACATTGCCAGTTTGTTTGAACGGTGTTAAATGTTGAATGTTATTGATACATGACAGAGCGGAGGAGACAACGTTTGACGCGAGGGAGCGCGGTAAGTTTGAGGGGTTCCTGGCTGCGTACAGCTCCAGCCTGCTGCCGTACATGAACAAGTGTCTGCAGGCGCTGTACCCCCCGACCCAGCTGGCGCAGATCCTGGGCCTCACCGTGTCGGAGATGAACAAATTGGTAAGTGCTGATTGGCGCGAGTGTGGTTCACGTTATCTGATTGGCCCGAGTGTGGTTCACATTATCTGATTGGCCCGAGTGTGGTTCACGTAATCTGATTGGCCCGAGTGTGCTTCACGTTATCTGATTGGCCCGAGTGTGGTTCACGTAATCTGATTGGCCTGAGTGTGGTTCACGTTATCTGATTGGCCCGAGTGTGGTTCACATAATCTGATTGGCCCGAGTGTGGTTCACGTTATCTGATTGGCCCAAGTGTGGTTCACGTAATCTGATTGGCCAGAGTGTGGTTCACGTTATCTGTACAATGTTCAAGTGCTGACACTTCTGTGGTGTGCTTAACTTTAAATACAAGTGATCTTAGAATTTATCTTTTTTGAATGTTCAGTTATTTTATGATTAATTATTAATAACATGTAGCTGTCTTTATGAAAAGTTAAGTTTAAAAATAAATTATTGAATTGGAATTTGAACCCTTTAACTAAATTAGTTCTTTGTTTGATGTTGACATTCACTTCGGATGATTTCTCATATTGTTACTGTGTTGCTACAGGGTGTGATAGGTCAGGTTGATGTGGGAGCCGTGTTGAAGCCCATAGAGCACCTGCTGCCTGCCGTGGAGCCGGACATGACGGACAACCAACCACGGACGTCGGCAGCTGCTAGCTTGGACCAACCACGGGTGGGAGGGCCAATACCGGATCATCCTCACACAGGGGCCCCAACACCTGACCAGCCTCAGGTGTCTCCAGCGATCACCGCATCATTTACTGATCCACTTCATACGTCCCCGCCTCACACAGCAACACCACTGTCGTCTGTAGCTCCAACCATGTCTC
>Ga0224511_10002648_pt1 | contig 12242 bp, 7 predicted proteins | sample SF_May12_sed_USG_2_FD_169988 | JGI IMG/M metagenome (GOLD analysis project Ga0224511, IMG submission 169988) | Sediment microbial communities from San Francisco Bay, California, United States - SF_May12_sed_USGS_8_1 | ecosystem: Environmental > Aquatic > Marine > Sediment | place: USA... | reverse complement strand
TCGGGGGGGGGGGTATTTTTTGATGCCCAAAGCGCTAAATTCAAAGCTGAAGCTTATACTGCTTATACTAAGTCTGTAAATATATCCTTAACTGTTCACATTAATTGGTGTGACATCTACCGGGATTTATTAATAATCGCAAGATAAAATCCTGGACCGCCACCGCCTATATATCGCCTTTTCTTGGAAAAGTCGAGACAATAACGTAACTCCAAAGCTGCGCCATGTATGACGTCGACATTCAGGGGACACAATGTTTGCAAAACAACAACAACAAAAGCAACAAAAACCCACATTCTATCAATATGTTGTTATGGGTTCAATTAAAATTTATTACCAAGTTAATTGAGTTAGAACAATTACGTAGCCCTTGTCTTTTTTAGCCGGTTCATTCAACTTTCGACCGCAGAATGACGTGCCTGCGAACCAACAGAACGACTTCAGCGTAAACCTGGGGACGCCGCGAAGATAGACGCAACATCTCGAGAAAACATGCAGCATACTTTGCTTCTTGCTTCTATTATTGGCGACATGCTTCAATGTTTTAATTTTTATTTAAGTTGCATATACTGATAGATCAATGTTAGATCAATGATTATGAACCATGTAACATTGAATAAACAAAAATTATTAGTAACATACATGTAGATTTGCTATAAAAATTATATAAACAGGCAAATTTGCTTGTTATTTCAAGTAGATGGATATTGATAAAATTAATTTAGTGTTTATGCTGTGTATAATTTGTTCATCACCTTAATTAAAAAAAATGTGTTTGCCTGAAATTATTGTTGAAACCTTTTTTGGGTGAAAGTTGTTGTATATAATATATGTACAAGTTGTTTTATCAATTATGTCAAATTGTTATTAAAACGTATTTATTGTTCAATTGTTTATGTTTTTTAATAAAGAAAGTCTAATATAAGAGTTTTTGATTTAGTTTTTTTAACATTTTCAGGTTTTATATAATGAGCGTTGCTATGAAAGTTGGTAGCAGCGGTTCTTGAACCCAATTTATAAAAATTCAAGATTCGGATAATTGCTCTTTTGTTTTATTACTCTAGGGTATGTTTTGTTTTGTAAAACTTTTCAATCAATTCTAGCAACGTGTTTTCCCTTTGTGCTTAAATACGTTTCTGTTTGTATGAAAATGAAGTCGATGAAGATAAAAAAGTTTTACTGAACGCATTTCAATAATAAAACTCTAGTTGTCCTTTATGTTTGGACCGTCATTGAATATATGCATGCGTACTTTATAAATATGACTGGTTGATTAGTGCATAGATTCGTCGAGTTGAAAAATTACAACTGTACTGAACATGTCTCAAACTAACAAAACTATGTACTTGTGTCATCAAGTAGCATATAGGAGCGTTCAATGCATTGCACTGTAAAGGTCAACGACATATCTGCAAAAATCTTCGACAGACCCTGCCAGCTACACAATCAGGCAATGATAAGACAGTTGGTCGAAGTAAGGGTCCACTCCCCCTTCTATATCTTCGTCTAAACTTTACATTGTAATAAACGGTACGTACGTAAATTAGCTCATTTAAGTTTATAAAAGATGTAATGACACTGTTTCTGGGTTGAAATTGCAATAACTATTTTGGCAACATTTTATTATCAATGGCGTTATTTTTTTTTTACTAAAAAAACAAACACGTTAACTTAATGATACAGGGGGTAAACCCTCCTTCTTAACTACACGAGGTCAAGTAACTAATGATACACACATATAGTAATAATTTGATTTATTTACTTCCATAAGTTTGTTTTAGATTTTCGAAACCGAAGGGCAACATGCTTCTTCGAACATTCCGTAAGTATTAATGTGTGCGTAAATTGTGGTATCTATGTACTGTTTTAACTTATCAGGACGAACACAATATGTTCGTTATAATCAAAGTTCTTTATTAACGCGTAACCAACAATTGGTCTATCATCATGTGTCAATTTTTGTATAACGGATAAATTTCATATCAAACGGTGATTCAATTTTATGACACGTGGTTTCGTTCGTTTCACAAGCTTAGGCTAGGCCTTACTGCGCAAATCTCGCATAAAATCAATTTGCATATTTAAAACGGTTACAGCGCTTACTAATACATGTCTTTGAACACATTCGTTTTATAGAATGATGTCAAAGTGTCATATGCAGTGAAATACCGTTTTTTGTATTTTCCATGATTCTGGGACTAGGCGAAAGGGTCACCATATTGTAATGTGATTTTTTCTCCAAAATGAGTTTAACTTCTGAAATATGATATTGGTCACGATGGACATGCTTAGTGCAGGATATTAAATGGTTTCGTAAAGGTCCTCATTACCTTACTAGTACTAGTAAAATTATGTACGTGTCTGACCATTTGTTTCGCTTGTTTCAGTTTCGATGTTGCTGTGTGTCGCAACTGTCTGGTCTGCTCCCGGAGGTAAGATGCTTGGAAATCGTTTGCCACAGCTTTGGCGTGAATCTTAAACTTCACCAGATGGAAGCAAAATATTTTAGTCTAAGGAAAAACTTAAAAATAATAAAATCTTAATGAAAACTGCCTTTGAACAGCACACACCAATTAAGTTAGTTTTGAATAACAACTTAAAAAAAGGAACGTAGGGTCGGGCTTGATTTTTTTACTACGAGGTACGTCTTTTCGGTTTCAAGTAAGAAGATAAATCTAAAAGCTAAAACATACTAGGGTCGCTGTCAATTTCTAGAAAGGGTCAGGTTACTCGAAACACACGTATATCCTTTAATGACGGTATTAAACTGATGACAGGGAAAGCCCTCAGGAAGCATAGCCTGCAAGAGAAAACAGCAGCCTCGGTTTTATTGAAGCTGTTCATCAGTACATAGTCATTATTCTATAGTTGTTGAGAAAGTGTTTCTTAGTTATTTTCTGGTATTGCATTTTATTATGTCAGATATCACATGTGCTTTCCTGACTTCGGAACCACTGTATCACCAATGTTCACTGCGTAAATGACTCACTGTTTCCCAATGACACTACACGAAATAGCTTGCTGTCCATACTTAAAAACAGCTTTGAACCTACCACGAGCAGCTTATGGTCGTTGTGACACCATCGTAACTGGAGAACATACCCGTCACAGTCGTTTAAGTGCACTTATATTATGTATGTCAATATGTTACTAGTACAAGTTACTATGGCGCGCGCATGTCGTTTTGCAATAACTCGACTTGTGGAACCACAACGTTCGACACCAATGGTTCAGACACGCTGTGCTACATGCAATTGTGTAGGAATCACTGATTCTTATTCGAACTTTTATTAAATGTTCTCGCAACAAACAGCTCATGTTTATTACATTTGGTTTCCAGGCAACTCTGGACATCACAGCACGACCGCGGCCTCCACAACTAGCGGATCAGGACCGCGCTGTCACCAGTGTACGGGCGTCACCGACCCCCATTACTGTTCCATGGTTGTCCAGTGTGCCCCTGACGAGGTCTATCTTTGTATTAGTATTTTATGATGATATTTTAACGTCAAACGCTTTAGATGATATTTGTAAAATGTGTATGTGTTTCCCTTTGTTTCTCTCGTTTAAAAATTTAAGTAATGCAACGTGAACACTTTCATCCACACTATAGTCTTTGCACCAACTCCCAGCACATTTTCCAAAGTCCAATCGGTATATATTTTTCAAATATGGTGCTTATTTAAACTTAAAATTCGCGTCTGTTGTCATTTGTAACCACTGAGCCAGTGATTGCCTGTGCTCCAGGAGTGTTACACGGAGAAGGTGATCGGAGATGACTCGACCGTCTTCTACAACTCTGGCTGCCAGAAGTCCCAGGTATTTGTTTTTTGTATGTCTTTTGAAGGCGCATGGTTGATATAGTTATAATCTACATTTGGCAGTACAATGTTGACTACAACATGTCTTAATTACAGTTACACACATAGGTATCCACCAATCCAGGGTCGAACCCGACCAGAACACATAATTTGCGTGATGATTTGGTCATGGATTTACGTCTACGCCCATTATCCACACATTTGACTCTAGAAGGGCAGTTGTCAGTTACCTGCATGATAATGTGTTGTCTGTACTTGCGAATTAAATTTCTTTCTTCTCATTCACCCGTACCTCGGAATTTAGCAGGGCCATTGTTAGTTACTGGCATAGATGTGTACAGTTACTAGTTACACTTAAGTCTGCTTAAGGGGTGAAATCAGCGAAAGTTAACTACCGCCATAAATAAAAAGCCCATAATATATCTTACACTGCTATTGAAAACAGCGACAATTGAAATACAATAAACATAATATATAATACTAGGTGAGTTTATATTCTGCCTAAAGTTGTGCAAGATGACGGCCCACGGACGCCGCTCAGAGCTACACGTGTGCGAGGGATGCTGCAACACCGACCTGTGTAACACCGAGATCTGCCCGCCCAATGGTGAGGGGCACAGTTTTGCGCCTAGGGGTGTGGTAAGAGGCGCAGTTTTGCACCTAGGGGTGTGGTGAGAGGCGCAGTTTTGCACCTAGGGGTGTGGTGAGAGGCGCAGTTTTTGCACCTAGGGGTATGGTGAGATGCGCAGTTTTGCACCTAGGTGTATGGTTGGAGGCGCAGTTTTGCACCTAGGGGTATGGTGAGATGCGCTGTTTTGCACCTAGGGGTATGGTGAGAGGCGGAGTTTTGCACCTAGGAATATGGTGAGAGGCGGAGTTTTGCACCTAGGAGTATGGTGAGAGGCGGAGTTTTGTACCTAGGGGTGTGGTGAGAGGCGCAGTTTTGCACCTAGGGGTATGGTTAGCGGCGCAGTTTTGTACTAGGATGTGTGCGCTATTATGATAAATTAGTGTGCGTCTTTAATATGTGAAAAAAGGCTTGAGTTATTCTTTTCATGGGGTATGCGCGATTTTTTACTCATGAGTTGAGTATTTTTGACAAAAGTGTATGGGCTATTTCTTTATAATAACGAACATTTCGTTGCGTTTTCGCCATTTGGATGTGGTCACTATTACAGAGGGGGAGTAGGAGGTTACTTTGGTTCAGGGGTGTTGTGTAGATTATGGTATGAAGATGCAGGTTTGTCCAGTACTTCCTTAAATGCCTTTTTACTGTAAAAGTAATAAGTAAGAAAAATTACTCAACTAGGATAATCGTTTATGGGGTCATGGCGTAGGTACAACAAAAGTTCGTTTATACGTATTCTTGGCCAACAAAAAATGAATCACTTTTGTAGATATGCTATTCACACTCAAAACCCTTATGGTTTGTATAAACGTTTAAGATCAGTTATATTATAGATACATTTTATTATATGCTTAACTCGAAGGCACGGCCCCTGGTGTGCAGTGCTACCAGTGTGACGACATAGACGACCCTAGCAACTGTAACACGCGCGTCACTTGCGCGGATGGAGAGGTAATTGTTTCATTATTTAGCATTTTATTGAATTGCATAAAACTAAAACAAGTTCTGAACAAGTAATACTCTTTTACTTAACCGTGGTTTTGACGATTCTGTAACAACAGTAACTCCTTGACGACAATTGAACATATTGGTGACGTGACATGCGTCACGTGTTCTAGTATGGGGGTGGTAATCTTGAAAACTTTCACCATGGTAACGGAAGCAGTTTTAAAACCCAAAAATAAGGAACGGGACAATAGATTTAGATGTTACCATGACCAAGTAAAATAATTGTAAGTTACATGCATTTAGGATTATTTATACAGGGTAAAATTTATTTGTGCAATGTTTTTGAATACGCACATTACCAGAATCCGATGTGCGGAGAATATGAAATTTAGTCTTGTTAATTGCACAGAACTTGTATACACGTCTTTTTTCCAGCAATGCATCGTGCAGAAGTATGCCACCGACACCATGGAGGTCCGATACAGCCTGGGTTGTGAAACCACGCAGGTAAGATGAGGCTTTTAGAGGACCAAACGGTCGTTAATTTCCATATTTTTTATTAAAAACGTTTAAGTTAACTTCTAATGTAGGTAGATCATTTAGTTCTTTCTAGATATTGGTATATAGGCATTTTTTTCTTTTTATAAAATAATAAATTCTTGTTTATATCAGTAATTTTACAAAAATAAGTTATTGTTTGTGTGCGCGATTCCATATACGAAGTCTATTTTTTCTAACATGACGAAGTGTATAGTTTCCACAACTTTCCTTGACATGTTTGTGATGCGAACAACGGTATAACTGTATTTAACATGTACCCCTTTGTGTAGAGAATAGCGGCGCAACTGTATGTGTGTAACATTTACATCTGTGTATGCAAATAAGGATGTAACTCTTTATTTGTAACTCTTACATGTTTGTTGCGCCGCTATTCTCTTTACAAATTGTAAAGAGAATAGCGGCGCAACTGTATGTGTGTAACATTTACATGTATGTAAAGATGTAACTCTTTATTTGTAACTCTTACATGTTTGTGAATAGAATAGCGGCGCAACTGTTTGTAACATTAACAATTTTATAATGCGAACAAAGCTGCAAACAAATGTGTACATGTGTTTATGCCAACAGCGGTGCGACCTTCTGCGCAAGTTGAGCCAGTCCGGTGGCGCCAGCCGGAAGCGAACCATCCACTTATGTAACGAATGCTGTGACACACCCGGATGTAACAGGCACATCTGTACCAACTGTACGAACTTTATTTATAATTTCGTTTGACTGAATTCGCCCATATCATTACGTGTAGGTTTCAATGATATGTGTACAGTGTAAATAAAATAATAACTAAACAGTATTACTGGCATTTGTGTAAAAATCTAAACTTACGCACCGACTAGCATAAGGTTGTTTAATCAGTCAACAAATTACCACAGATAAAACGGGTTTTCATATTTAGATTTGGCCATGAATGGTCATACTTTTCTCCAAACATAACCGCATCTTCCCAACGCTGTGATTGACCTATGACCTTTCAGCAAGTACCGACTGTTTCGATGACCCGGATGTGGATTGCAAACTCTCAAACGACACTCACGACATATGTGCCCAGAGGACGCTTGCGGCCGAGAAGTACTGTCCCAAGTTCTGCGGGTATTGCACAGGTGGTGCTCAATTACAGTTATAATTTCGTTTTTCATTTGCTGACTGACCGCCCAAACACCTAGACTCGCATTCGAACATACCTGACGTTGCAAATAAATGCGTTAAGGTAATAGGAGTGCAATGGATTCACATGTTTGCAGCTAGGTAGAGGTTTTAAAAACCTTTTTTTATTTAAATATATGCCATTTTAAGACGATCCACCGCACCACTTTTCTCAGGTTTTGCTTTTTTGATTTTATAAACAAGATTGAAAACTTTTATTTATATTTAAGTGAGGTAATAAGGTGTAAAATTATATCCATTTAATTTAATTAAAGCAAATATAGGTTACTTCCATTTTAAAAATAATTTTCTATGGTTGAAAAGTATAATCATAATACATATAGCATTTTAATGCGGAAAGTCTTGTTTTTACGATATGATAAAAACACAAATGTGAATCCTTCGTACTCCATTACACAACTATTACCTTAATATAAAAATTTTATTTTATGTAACAAGGTTGAACAAAACTGAATGCTATTTCCTTCTTTCAGACGGCAGTGGAACTACCGTCGCTCCAATGACGTCACAAGCGACGTGCGAGGATAGCGGTGACGTCGACTGCCGCCAGATGAACGATACTCTTCACATGTGCGAAAAAAAAGACTCACCCGCTACCCTTCTTTACTGTCCCAAGTTCGTACCGTTTATTTATTTATTTGAATGAATGATCGATTACTGTCTTGCTTGACTGAAAATTAGTGTGCTATTTTAACACAGTTTAGGTCATATTGCGGCGGTTAGTTAACCTTCCGATACTCCCACGTTTCGCCTGGAAGTTACGTGTATGCCATTTTGAGCGAGACAAATATCGAGTCCACATACTAGTTAGTAACCGACAACTTACCTACTTATCTCAGGTGTAGAAAGGCAAAGGACCACTTTCATGAGCGTATTGGTGTGCTTAAAAATTATCTTAGAAGAAGGGAAAGTCCACAGGAAGCATAGACTGCATGGAGGAAATAGCATCCTCGGTTGTATTGAAGATGTTCGTGAATGGTAATGAATGCTGTTATATCAATGACGCCCCTAGCGCATTAGCGGAACTATACTGTACCATTTAAATAGTATTGCCGGAGTTAAAAAATCTAACCTTACTACGAAATCCAATTATATACCAGGTTCTGTGGTCTGTGTAACTCGACCTGCTCGGACGATCCGACCGTCGACTGTCGCCAGGCAAATGACACGCAGTCCATCTGTTCCAAACACACTCTCGCTGCCACCATGTACTGCCAGAAGTTCTGTGGCTACTGCTCAGGTAGGGGTGGTCTCACTTCGCACAGATTATGCCTATACTATCCAGTTCGTTAGTTTGTTGGTTAGTTGTCTGGTTGATTTAACGTCGCTTTTCAATACTGATTAGGTTATATTACAGCGGTCAGTCTACTAACCTGCGTTCCTTTGGTCACTAAAACTTGACTTTATACACCGAAAGCGAGTGACTGCTTTCTCACACAAGCCAGCTGTGAGGCACAATTTATACATGCTGCTCTTGGTGGGTCTCGAATCCCTGATCCTCGAAATAAAGAGTCCGGTGCTCTATCCACTGAGCTACTCCGGGGCGGGTCCAACAATATCTACGACAGGGCAAGTGTAGTCAGTTTTTCCCCGGATCTTAAACAGCCAAAACATTCAAAACTAAACGTATGGGTTGTCTTCTACTTATAAACACATTATCTTCCCCATGACTGAAGCACGGACAGAGTAGCGAGACTTATTCGCCGCTAGATACTGAAACTGTGCATTCAAAATTGGTGCCATGCAGTGTTTGTAAACAGTGTATTTTGATTTTATAGAGAATAGGAGTGTCTTTACTTCATATCTATCACATCAGCGTTAAATTGAATTAAAGACATACTTTAGGCGAACCTGTTTTTCACAGAAGAATTACAATCGCAGCTGTGTCATGAAATATTCAATAAATGTAAACTATAGTATTATTACTACTTACTGTTACTTTAACCATGCCAGCGGACGGATCCACGCAGCCACCACCAACCGGAACTACACCTGACCCATGTGTTGACAGCGGTGACATTGACTGTCAACAGATGAATAGTACTCTTGGAATATGCGCGCAAACATCTGCCCCACCCACTCTACTGTACTGCCCGAGATTCTGCGGGATTTGCACACCCGCATGCGCAGATACGCCAAATGTCGATTGCAGGAAAGCAAATGAAACGCAGAACGCATGCGCACTTGGAACACTCACAGCAAAGAACGATTGCCGTAAATTTTGTGGATATTGTGGAGGTACATTTTTGATTATCTTATTTTGCAGTTGAAATATACATGATTATAAAGATCAGTTTGAAAATGAAAACGTCTTTTTCTGAAACATTTTCTTCATATTTATAACGTGTTCTGATCATAACTTACACGTGCGAGCTTAAGTTGTGCATGTAAATATAGACTATGATAGTGTTAACGGTGAACACATAAATTTAACTATATTTGTGTAATTAATATGTTTAATTTAATAAAAGCTACCAAATTATATTTAACTATACATTCTTACTCGTACATAGCGGCTCCCGGTGCCACCACAGTTCCGACTCCAACCGGAACCCCGCCGTGTGCTGACACTGGTGAAATGGACTGCGCAGCGATGGACGCTAGTCTTCATATTTGCGCAGACAAAACGAACCCCGCTACTGCAATGTATTGTCCGAAATATTGTAAACTTTGCTGAGTCTATGCATTCTTGAAGTATAATCAGTTGTGGTCGTCACATATCTTTGTTTTTTGGGGTTGAGGACAGAATGGATTCGATGTTTTATAACAAGCGCTATACCACAACAAAGTATCTACTACATGTCGGATTGGTCAAATTAGTGCAATGAGAATCCTATGAAAACTTAAATAGTATTAATTGCGAGCGTAGCGAGCGATAAAATATCCGTAATTTATATAATACACTTGAACATCGAAACTTCGAGGTCGCATGGGTCGATATTCCGGTTACTTCGACCTCCTTTTATTATTATAAATTTAAAGTCCCAAATTATTTTGTTATACATTCAATGTGAATGAAATTGCATGACTCGATATTCAGTCATATGATATTTTTAGTCCCTCGATGATAATTCGATCACAGTCTCAGTACCATTTTCACACGTTAAGATTTATGTATTGTGCTTTATAAGTTTTAATGTAAGAGCACATCGCATTTATATTGTTTCATGACATTATAGAAATTTATTTGTGTTCAAAATTGGGCAAATTCCTTTTCATGGAGAAGGCCTTTTGTTATCTACGTATATATAAATATAGTAAGATAAACCAATGTATGCAAACAGCTTCGATGGACATTACAACAGTTTTAAATTGTAAATCAATTTGCAAAACAAGCAAGGAGGCGCTGATTATGGTTTATAGTCGCGCACTGACAAGGACGTGTTTGCAGTACTACCCGCTTTTCAACATAAAACAAACACAGTTTAGTTTGGACTGGACTCATTACCTCTGAAGTTAAAATGACATATTGGGAATGTACCTACAGCAATGGTGTTACAATAACATGTTATGCTGGTTGCTGCGAGACAGGCTGCTGTACAATGGCAGAGTCGTAAGTCTTTAAACTTTTTTTTAAATAATTTGCATGAATGAACCCTAGGCGACATTTATGCTTCGTGTTAACCGTATTAAGGATTTGTGTAATATAGGTATGACCGTTTCACTATCTACGTTACACGTAAACTATTTGATTTGCAGCTCACACGTAAGCTTTACCAACCTGCCGTGCGCCTGTTTTGTCCGTACGTGTTTTGGAAGACAACGTTCGCTGTGTGTTGTTCTGAACACTTGGGTAGGACGTGGCAAAAGCAGGAAAGACGCACGTCAAACTCACAGTTGCGCAAGGTGTGAGACCTTGGCCCACACGCCACTTCAAGAAGTGAGCGTGTATCGTAGGTTGTTTAGGTGGTGAGTTATACGTGCAATTGCCATGTAAACGTACACGACAGTATTTACACGCTCTGCTCACGTGCGTGGTGTTCTTACTCGTTCGCACGTTGTTAGTGCGTCCAGAGCGGTGAATGTGAGTTTATTTCGGCCGTTGCAAGTAGACAGTACTCACTTTCAAGTACGGTTGTAACCGTGGCTTAACTGAAGCTTATGTCTTGTTTTGATAATAAAGGTATGAAGAACGAAAAAAATGATAAGATTAACTTTAATAATTAAACAGTAATTGTTGACATGATATCCTTGTAAAGCAGACAATACTTCAGGAATTTGCGTTCACCTTAACCATGTATTGTTTTTAATAATGAGGTTAAATGTACAGTTTCAAAATTTCAAAAATAATATTGTTTACTATAATTATTTTAGTTTTTTTCCGGATATAGACGTTTTTGTCGGTTAACCGGTTTTTAAAAACGTTAACGGTTTACCGATCATTAGGTAAGTTAACCGGTTAACCTCTTGCATCCCTAGTTTTTCCGGATTAGCTTAAATGATTGCAGAAGACTACATATTAATTTAATTCACTTATTGCTATATATTAGCTGTTTTTAAAAAGTAAAATATAAAACTAATGGTGTTTCCTTGCAGCATAATGTTTCATTAATTACTCAAGATTTTCTAAACAGAAAATATAATAAGCATATTCTTAAAAACACCTGCTCCTTAGTTTTGAGCAGTGAAACAATGGCAAATATACCAATTCTTTTGTAAATTCTTTAATATTCCTTACCTAAGAACACTTTCAGGTATCTTAAACATAGCCTTCTATTATTTTAATTAAGCTTTAATTTCTAAAACTACCGTACTACTACTACTTACACATTTTTCAACCTTATTATTGATTTATGAAGGAGTAAGGACGGCCATCTTGTTTGTTATTGTTTTCATACCGCCTGTGGTTCCTGAAGGCTCTCTTTTTTCCAATTGAAACAAGGTGCGCTTTATTACGTCATAGAACTTCAGCGTTCTGCCTTTGGTTATTATCGCGTGATTTTACATTTTTTTTCTTCATTTTTTTCAATTCACTTCTTCCGTCAACATTTAAAACACTATTCAGTCGGGTTTCGGAAAGCAGCGTAAGCAGTCATTAATTAGTTTTATTCTTTGATTATGTTTTTTGTCTAGAGTTGCATGACTGTTACTATTTTACTATATAATGAATTTCCTTCTCGAAA
>Ga0224511_10002647_pt1 | contig 12243 bp, 4 predicted proteins | sample SF_May12_sed_USG_2_FD_169988 | JGI IMG/M metagenome (GOLD analysis project Ga0224511, IMG submission 169988) | Sediment microbial communities from San Francisco Bay, California, United States - SF_May12_sed_USGS_8_1 | ecosystem: Environmental > Aquatic > Marine > Sediment | place: USA... | reverse complement strand
GTTGTATACATAAATTTAGAAACGCATTTTGAAGTCAGACACAATACATCACTTGAGGGATGGCATCACCTTAATGAAGTCGTAATTTAAAAAATGCACATGTTTTTAAAATTCTTAAATTTATGACTTTTTGTGCGATTTAAAACTGTTTACTGTTAAATACGTAATTGTAGTCTTGTATTCATTATTCTTTTAAATATAGTTGTTATTTTTAAAGATATACAATAAATACATATGTAGAAAAACAATGAAAAGAAAATAAACACCCCTTATCAAAACCCGATTTAAGGATTCGAACCCACGCCCAAAGTGACCTCTCTCGATCTAAAAACATAAAATAAACCCGGTGTCTTATCCATTGCACCACCGGCGCTTGTATTCAGATCCGCTGATATAATCTTCTTAAAAGGCTTCTTTGTTGAAATTTAAAGCATGCCCTATTTAAAGCAGTTTGTTTTCATAACACAATATTAAGGTCAAGTTCCCGGATGAGACTAGTGTTCTCTGTACACTTATAACAATGACATAATACATTGTATATTATTATAAAAATGGAAGAAATGCATAAAGGAAACATGTTGCGGACAAAGCAGAAAGTGTCAAATTTAAGTGCACCATACAAATATCCCCGTACGTACAAAAAGAACGTTTATATGTTATTTTCACATGCATTATTTCATCAGTTGTCGTATTACAGGTCCTCCAGGTACTCCAACACTTACAGGGATCAGCAGCATCAGTCACACCTCAGCCGTCGTGTCATGGGTTGAAGGTTTCCACGGGGGATTTGACCAAACTGTCACCATTCAGATCTCGTCCGATAAAACAAAATGGGTTGATCGTTTGAAAGAGATACGTTCTCATTTGGAAAACATGGTACCTCGACACACCACCATCACAGGCTTATTAGATGGGACGACGTACTACGTGCGTATGTTCGCCAGCAATGAACTTGGAGATAGTAAAATGTCGGAGGTCTGGAACTTTACAACACAAGGTACTAAGAATAACATAATGACGAAACGCGTTCTGCATACAATAACATGGATTGGTTACAATTTTACAACATGTTTACATTAGACATTTATTTTAACAGACTGTTTAAACTATTTCACCTGTTTCAACTGTTATTAACTTATCTTTTTATAATGGAAAACTGTCACGAACTGTTGCATTCTTAACGTTCGGTCTTTATGGCATAGTTACAATAAGTATTTAAGTTGATTTAACAAAAATGGAATAATAAAAAAAGGTTTTGCTGCATCGCTTGAAAATAATAGAAAAAAATCCGACTAGGGTTGCGATTTGTACACACTCAACACAACAAATCATTTGAAAGCAAATTATAGTAAAAACGACAGCAACAAAAGAGATTCGCCTAGAGCAATTACCTTCCTCAGTCTTAACAACCGGTCCATAAACTTGCACATTGCCCTCAATGCCATGTTTTATTTGTTAAATATTGGCTATAAATACATAACTATTCTTATTACAGTTAACTTAAAATTTAAAACTACAATCCTGTCGGTTTAAAGGCAAAACGTCATTAGCGTTAATGACGAATTCGTTCTACATCGATATATATCTCATATAATGATGATTTTTGGACTGCGTGTTTCGTTTTTCACGCACATTTCTGACAAAAAACGCATAATTTCATAACATGTGCGCTAAAAAAAGCGCAAAGATAAGCAAACATTAAAAATTGTCCGAAACGGTTAGTTTTCATACTTCTTTTGCTTTGCTTTTAACTCTACCTTGTTCTGTTTTGATTTCTTCTCCTTTGATTGATTTTATAGAGCATTTCTTGTCCGGAGCGTACCTTTGTCACCATATATTCAAATGACTCCAAACTTGGTATGCATATTTCTTGCAATGACTGAAGTGTAGTGCACAAGAACTATAGCTCCACCTTGTTCCATTTTTGAACTAAACCACTTAGTATTTTAAAAAGCATTAACTGTCCGGAGCATAACGTTTTCCCCATATGTTTAAATGACTTCAAACTTAATATGCATGTTTCTTGCTCGAAATGCTGTGTACAAGGACATTCTTATAAATTTCCCCTTTGACCTATTTGCAGTGCATTTATTGTCAAGGGCATAACTAGTTAACCATGTTCTTGCAATAAGACATAGTGCAGAGTTCAAAACCTATAACACTGCATTGGATTTTTAGTTCAACAATGAACGGTTGGACAGGTCTTTTTTGTGGGGTTGGGTCATGTCATCACCCATTTGAAGATGTAACTAATAGTATTTGATAACCGTTTTGTGATATAATTTGAGCTGTAAATATGTGCATATACCCCGGACATGTTGTTGGCCGATAAAATGAGAATGAGTAAGTCTAGTCAAAATAGCGCCGCACGAGTCAATCTAATTTTAGATCAATGTTTACACAATAAAGCGTTGGAAACGGTTTAAATTTATTGCAAAATAAATGTGCTATTACCATTCTTTAGTGACGTTTCTTTGAGTGAGAAATGTATCAATAATCTAATTTAATGTTACTTGATATACAAAAATTTATATGTTATGTTTTTAAATCCTTCGGTGAAATTTTATTTAAAAATGTTCATTTCAAAAAAGGCTGGGACAGGATCTTTAAAAAGTTTTTTATATGTGAATTTTGTGCACATACATTGCTAATAACTGTAAAACAAAAAACGAATTAACATTTTTTGTGTTGATTAAACATATTTTCGTCAGGCGACACATCCAACTAGCGGAGTTCTAGTTACACGTTTTTGTGAAGTTTGCAGAATTAATTTTAAATGTTGCAAGTCACTAGCGGATCCAGGGGGCGCCCCCCTAACGTCCACGGACATATGCTTTTTGTAACCCAAACGCTTTCTACTTATACTAAAACTTCGTGTTTTAAAATAAAGCCCATTGTATTTTTAAAATGTCCATTGTTTTTCAACATGTGCGCTTTTTAATCCCATACCTTTGAAACGAAAAAATATCACTGAATTCAAAGAATTATTACGATGTTTACGTATGTTTACGTGTTTTTATAGATTCCTTTTCAAAACAACATATACTTTCTAGCACACATCACGAATTGCAAATAACGTCTTCTATTATGTGCAACTAAAGTCCTTATGTGATGTTGTTGCAAGATGTGCTAAACGTACGGTTTAAAAACCACTCTCTCCATATTGTTGAGTGTTGTGTGACGTATTTTCAGACAGTTTACCAGCGGAAAGCACCGACCAAGGCGCCCCTATGTCAGCATCCTCTTTTGTAGGCATATTTTTGGGGGGAATGGCTGCAACAGCCATCATCATAATTGTTGTGGTGTGTGTTACATGCAAAGTTAGAAATATCGATGCAGGTAACTGTTTTTTAAACTGTGTTTACGTTGTTAAAAGGAAATGTATGTTATTATACAACACGCACTTTTACACTTTACAAAACAAATGTAAATATACATTTATACAGTATGCTATTCTATCTCTCCTGAATATACCTTGTGTAACGTATTTAACATACGTTTTGAAAACACAAATTAAAGGCTATATTTCCACAGGAATGCTCACCTATGTCTCTTAAATACACCTTGTGTAAAACAAATTCGATGTGGTTTCTTTCAGGAACGACATGGAGACAGTTAACATTATATAAAAGGTATACAATATATTTTACTTATCTTTTAAAGCGTTTCCTAAAACATTCGAAACACAAGTATTTACCTGAAATGTGAATCATCAGACCAAAGATAATACTAGTGATATTTTAGATACTGCGTTCTACTCAGCCACTCAGTGAACAGCGCATTTTTAATTTCCCTTTAGCGACATACGACATTTTTATTTTTGTTAATTTTCAGAAAGACGACTTGTAGCTCAACAAATTCAATGCATGGCCAATGTAAGTTACTACTGATATACCCAAACGAAAGAACAAAACAACACACAGGCATCGATCTCAGTATTATATAAAACATTGTTAAGTGTGTTACGTAATTTATTTATAAACTAAATTAGTATCTCCAAACAGCTCTTAGGCTTAAATTACTCATGATTGCTCAGGTTTATTCTCAAGTTAGTCACATTTTTAATTCAAGCAAAAGAATCCTACTCAAACCAGAAGATGTCGACAACTACAATTGAATTGACAAATACTTACGAGCAACTGGACAGTGCAGTCGAATCATCTAGTTCACCGTACCAGGAATTAGGTAAACATTGTATATTTTGAAATGCACACGTTATACGTTTCTGATAATAAAAATAGATACTGTAAATGTAACATATTCGTAAAGATTGCTACGGTCAAAATAATTGTTTTATTTGAGTACGGAAGGTAATTCGTTCGGGTCTGAAACATGACGAAAATTGAATTTTCCGGGTTTGAAACATCACGGGAGAAGAATTGTCCGATCAGAAAACAACATGAATCAACGGAGATTGTACAAATATTTACCCAATACCCTTTCAATAGCCTTTATATACAATGATCTTAGTTCAAACGTATTATGGGAATATGGAATATTACTCACACAAACCCCATGTGTTAAATACACAGTCGCAGTATAACGGAGGAAACCATTGTTTATAGTTGTTATATGTAATTGTTTACAATTGTTAATATCGTTCTTTGAAAGCCAAACAACGCATATTCATATTCCAATGACAAAATAACTAGTTTTGAGCGGGATAAAAAGTCAAATGGACTAGTCCCATTGCTATGTTTAACAGGGTGGATAAAAATGCACATTCAAGTTTGGCATAGCGGACAAATAGCATATCTAAGTTTAACAGAGGTGGACAAAAAGTCCTATCTCTAAGCTAGTCATTTCATTAAGTAGTGTAAAAGCCTCTTCTTTCAAATTACTTAAAAAGATTCAAACTAAGAAAGACAATACTGAGTTTAACCAGCATGTGTTTAAGTTATTATTTTAGTCATCGTTCACGTTAAGAGACTACTTTCAGCTTCTATGTTATTATTACGGCAAGTTAGTGTCCTTGTATGAAGACTTTTTTCATATTTTTATAGTATTAAATGTTTGTTGTGATGCAATTGCTTGCATAGCAATATGTGAAAATAAATGATAAAAAAGTTCATCCCTAAAATTAAACGATTACTTTTCAGTTCAAATTTTGTGGTTTTAAGCAAATGCAATTCTCATCTTTCATTTCTTAAAACTGTCATGTAGACGCTTTGCAAAAACTGAATATTACACTAAGGCAGATGATGTAGACGGAATAAGTATAGTTATATAAAATGTAATATATTACTGTTATAAATGGATAAGATTAGACAATAGTTTTACGTATGATCACTTAGTAAGTTGCATTCTTTAACCACCGACTTAGCGATTAACTTACTTCCATTTCCCTTTATATATATTTTTCTGAACGTTGGCATTGTAAAGCAAGTACATTTTATATTCATTAAAATATATGGTTGTGTGTAAGCTAATCACAAATGTGTATGCGGTGTAAAGTAGGTTTGCTAGGGCCTAAAGAATTCAGAAAATTATTTAATTCTAAACTATCTCTTTCTTTAGAACTGAACGCTACGCCAGAAGAAATCAGCCATGGACGTCAAGAAAAAGAATTGAGCACAGAGTATTACAATACTCAAGAATACCAAAACATATTTTGATGTCAAACAAAGCATATCTGATTGAACATTTTATTTCTTCTAAATTGGACGGTAGCTCAACATTTGTTGGAGAGTCTTTTCATAAAAATACTTGAAAAGTTTAAAAACATTATTCTTTTTGGCTTTAAGTCATGCCTACGAGTGAATGTTCACTTTATATGATAAGCAACATCTTAATACGGCTGCATATTTAAATATATAATATAAATTGTGTCAGTATTTATTTTATTATCTAATATACATGTAATGAGAACATCCGCCATTTTAACAAAATATCCTTTATAAAACGCATATGGACAGTCTTAATTTAGACATTTTCCAGGCATTTTATGCATTAGAAATTTGATTAATGTCAAATGTGTAAAAGTGTACATTAATGTTTTGTTATGCTTTAATTTAATAAGTATGTATGTCATAATTATACGGTTGTGTTTATATTAACTGTGTATATAGTTTGTATTTCTCACTGTTTAAATATGTTATGATTTCCATAATAGAGGAAACAAAAGAAATCTACAAATATTCCATATATTTATATAATTATGTAGTATATGCAATGTGTATGTAGCTATACGGTGTGAAGTATAGCTTTAGTAGAGGTATGACTATAAACAAGTAATATGCATTAAAAATATATAGAATAAAGTGGTATAATATACTATTTTGTATTTTTTGTAAAGACATGTACATGTTTGGTTCAAAGGTTCTTAGATTATGTATTGTATTTTAGTATATAACACTTTAGCTCTATTATTACAGATAAATATAATATAATTTTTATATAATACTTTCCAAAACCACATTCTGTGGTTTAGTCCCTTTTTTCTTTAGTTTCTACACGAGAATATAAATCAATTGTAGTCAAGATATTTGACATTTTCAATCTTATTTGTGAAAACATAATGAGACAAAGACACATTTGCAGGTGATACGATTTCATTAAAAGTGCTGTCTCATCACAGCGTATGACATCAGCGGATATATACGTATGCTCATACGCTTGCTGACGTTCGAATACCCTGATTTACGTTAGGCATACGTCAAGTACGTTTCAAATACGCTGCCATACGTCATTTTTGGACATGTTCAAATTATAAAATCAGCGTATGCGAGCGTATAGCATATTCGTTACTCATACGATTATGATACGCACGACATACGCTGGATACGCAAGACATACGCTTAATATGCCACGCATACGTTATACGAACGCAGTTAATACGCTATGCATACCTTTGTACATGATTGTAGGGGACAGGCGGGGTTCGAAACCTCGAAAGTTGTGGGTATAAGAAGGTTTTTTCTAAGATTTGAATACACAATACATACGCTATATTGTTACTGCACCTTTTCTTCTGTAATATTTGAACATACATGGATTACTATATTTTGTAGTTTCTCATATGTAGCCTTCAGTGGTTAAGTATTGTTAAAACTGTAAACAATCCTGGTCAAAAGATACAGGCGTGGCATCCTTAAACGATAATATCATTGTTTATCTTGTCTACGTAAAGACAATATATGCTTTCGTCGTGTATTGCTCTACTTGTGTTAAATAGATCTATACGACTTACCTTAAATAAAGCATATTTGTTAACTCATTCTAACTATAAAAATAAATTGTCATTTAACTAATTTCAAAACATTATACGGATACATAGAAACAACGGTAATGTTAGCTTTGTAAATCTGTTACAGCATGAATATTATTGTATCGTTCAGCGTCAATTAGATCATTTGCAATGTATTATACAAGCGAGACAGGCGGTAAACGAGAGATAAGCCTTCAATTATATATGCGTCCGTTACAACGCACACGCAACGTCCTAGAGTCTAAACCTATAACGTTCTTACAGTGTTCAAGAAGCACACATGGCGAAAAAGATGTTGCCACAGTACCCTCACAGCATCGTGCTCACAGCGCACGTATAGATTAAGGAATATTTTGTACTTGTTTATATATTTAGAGCAGCACATTTGTGCGAAGATAGTGACATATTTGGACTGTGAATATATAATTGTCGAAGTGTATACAGTAACGCGGAACTTGCAAAAATATTGCAATCTTCTTTTTAATGCATGCAAAAATGGCTGTATGCTATCAATTGATTTTGTCAAAATTTCCAATACTATTTATAGACAGGTCAATATCAGCGCAGGCGGGTCAATATCTAGATTTATTGACTCGGCTATTTTTTGGGGGGTGACCAATGGCGTTGCGTCTATTTATAGTTCATGTAATAATAACTAATAATTGCTTCCCTAAAATGTCAAGTGTATCTACACATTCATTCGGAAATAACCGCAAAAAAAACATTTAGTTGACCTCGTTTTCAATCGTGCTTTTTTCCCTTAGCTAAAATTACTTTAAGTGCACACATTGTTGACGTTATGTGAGAGTCAGTACGACCTGTATGCACACACATTCTAAATATGCAAACTATTTAATAGTATGCCTTTCCGATTTCGCTTCGGTTATAGTTTGATGCTTCTCTAGATGTCGCCGCAAATCACTTAAATATGTTGTTGCTATACTGTGACCAAACATCATAATTTGTCAATATGTGCAACCATTCCAACAATAGTCGAGTTCACGCACTAACATTGCGAACAGTATTGTTTTAAAGGTGTAACTTTAAGATAGGTAAGCAGTATATTTCGGTCAATCTCAATTATAGCTAAATTTAATTATTCTGACTCTATATTACTATAACATAATGTTAAACAAACAAATACATTTTAAAAGTATTTTAATCAGTCGAAGAATCACAAACGGTTATTCAGTATGCGTTTAACATATGCATCTAACACATGGCCAAAATGAAGTACACGTAACTTTACTATAAAAACTCAAATAAAACGTTTTAGACCTAACAAAAAGGTGTGTTTCGGGTAACTACTACGAAACTATAGAGATAACGTCTGTGTACTGTTGGGTTGCCTGAAACAAACATATTATGTTAGGCCTAACAAATATACTTTTTCATTTCATACAAATGTGTATTCGTTTGTAAATCACGCCTCTTGCACATGCATTAAGTTAAATCAGATTTAACAAAAAGAGATAATTTGCGATCACATTCATAACACAGCATCAGTAACGTAATTATATATCATAATTAGACAATAAACAAACAATACATATTTGAAAAAGGTGTCGTCGAATGTCATCAACTTTAGCGACATACATGTATATACAAGCGAGGGCAAGTTAAAGAGCGGAATCAACACGGGTAAATATATGAATGTATCATTTAGGCATAAACTTGGTTATATACAATTACTTGTCCATATCATTAAAATGAATGTCTATGCATCATTGTGACGATAATTTCCATTGACACTTCAGTTAACATTTCCTTCATCAAAGTCATCAGGAAGCGGGTCAGCCCTCTTAGTAAGATCAACGACAGCGTACGTTGTCCTATCCTCCAAACCGTGGATCACCTGACTTGCTGGTCCGGATCTCAGTGGGAATTCGAGATCAGCGTACACCAAGCCGTCTTGGTTGACCAGTCTCTGTATAAATCAAATTAGTAATAATAAGTGTTATTTACGAATTAGCTGTTAAGGTTGTGTGAGGTATGTCAAGCAGCTGCGAGTCCAGGAAAAAATCTACGGGGTTAACGCGTAACGTTTTACTGGGTGTCGGGTGTACAAGTATGACATCGGTCAACTGTTAACGAAATGCACAAAAACAGTTAACATTAGTAATAAAAATACCAAAAGGGTAAAATACAAAGTACAATACAATACATGATCTTATCAATTAAACCTAATGCTATATAAATATTCGTCAGAATCAGAGAAAACCAATGACACATAGTTCATCCAAAACTGTCGTTCAAGAATCTGAATGAAAGACATTTGAGCGATTACATACGTCTACCAGTCTACGAAACTGGTTTCAGAAAAAATAAAGCACAGAGGTTGTTCCGAAATCATTAGAGTACGCATTTTAGCATAGAATGTTTTCCATTGGCTTAAACAAAATTTAACACCTGGGTAAAAGGTGAACCTAAACAGCTGCACCGGAAAAGGAAGAAAAAGGAAAGAGAATCTTCAGAGAGTATTTCTTCTGTGACAGTAATCACAGGTCTGTAGCAGACGAAATCATCAACACTTATTAGCAACAGTATATAGCCCTTTAGATTAGTATAAAATAGCTTAAATGATACCTTTGGAGAGAGTGGAGCATTTCCAGTTGTGGTGTTAAGGTCTGGTGCATTTTCGTATATATCTAAAACAAAACAGTTTTAAGTGAATCAAGTCAAACACACTAAACGTATGAATAGACAACTAAGGGCGTCGTATTTTCCGATCTTTTAACACTATTTTTTCGGATTTGGACGTATATACATATATAGCCTGTATTATTACAAACCTTACCCTCGGTGTTGTTGTCCGCTTCTGGTCTCCTTGTTGCTTTTCCTGTAGTAGGAAATTTTTTGTCATCGTGCTAATAGTGTATAATTGCATATTTAGTACATACCAATTTAATGTATTACTGTAATAACCGGGCCTGTTCTCTGGGTAAGTTCCCTTTTCTCAGATTAATTTAACAAAACATCAATAACACCAAAGGGTGTGTGCTCGCGATCGAATACTTGATAAACGCGATTAAACTAATAGTTTCATTCTCAGCTTGCGTAGGCCTATGTCTAATTAATTACGTTATTGGTAGCCATTTTATCATAATGGAGAAAGACCTATATGTCCACATAAACACTTGTATGACTCACATTTACATGGTTCTCAATGCGTGTATCATTTCAATTGACCTTTCGACAGCCCGCCCAAAATGACCCAGTTTGTTGGGACATTCTTTTGTAATCACGTCAATCGAATCAATACAAATATAGTCAGATAATTCGTCAGCGATATTTTTATGGAGCAGTATGGTTTTCGTGATTTAAGAAGATTTCACACAAGCTATACGTACATTTCGTGGGACACGGAAGGGGGCGGTCTGTCCATTAGTCAGATGGACACACGGAGTGCTTTGTTTAGAATATCTTAATGCTATTTACATGTTTACCTTTTTGTTGAAGCTTTGACTGTTTTTGTTTCTTTCCAACTGAAACAAAATAACACTTTATTTGAAAAACTTCAGGATGGTTGTGGTTTTATTTTCCAAAACAAATCATGAAGGAACAATATCTCTATTTCATATTATGTTTGTTATTTAACACTTAGAGTTGGCTGTGTGCTCGACAAGAAAGAACATGGTTTGTGCAATTTAAATTCCAGACATCAGTATTGATTTGGTAAACGGTTTATACAAAATAAAGTGATCAAAACAATCAAAGCGAATTTAAGAACAAAAAACAGATCAAGTCCTTATCATAATGAACAATAGACAACATCAAATAAAATTAAAACCGTAAAACTATATTGTGATATAAACGAGTTATTCGTTCACAATAATTCACGGAAGATAAAGCCACATCTTAATTTATTGTTATATAAATATACAAAACAATTAAGAAAAAAAACACAATCTAAGAGGAACTAAATCAAAACGCCGGTTATAGAGGTTTGCAAACGTCTGTTTAAGCTTATGATAGAGAGAACCTTGCTTTGGACGTTTGTTACCTTCTTTAAATAGATAGTACGGTATTCTTTAAACCGGGTTATTCCAAGTACCACGTGACGTGAAGGTTAGGGTTGCCTAAATCATTTCTGACTTTATACTATTGTAAAACTACAATGTTTGACACCATTTTTCAATATGACTAAGGCATTTTCTGATATGACACTATATATAGGTAAAAAGAAAGGGTCATAATCTATACTACTCAAAATTTGCTAAGGGGGATCAGCTTTTTGACATTGCATATTTCAGTCCTATCGCTAACGATACACATGTACAAGTACCTCAATATTGTGTACTTAAGTTATCGATTTGTCATGTACAGCTTGCACTAATTATATTTAATTCCTTTAAATCAATTTCCATATTGATTACAAATACACAAAAGTAACACACTGTAGTAAAAGTGATCCTTAGCAAATTTTGAGTAGTATATAACATTTACAAGTTTAAAGAACACACTAGATGGGAACATCTAGCGCCCGCCCTGGCTAGGATTTGGGATACTTTGACCTGACCAAACTAGATACGAACTGCGCAAGTGCGAAAACAGGGTTACATTGTACCAGTCAAAACGGCCCCAATCGAAAACGGCCCCAGTCCAAAACGGCCCCAATGTTTGCTTAAAACGGCCTCATATTTAAAAATCGTCGGTCAAAACGGCCCAAACAGAAAAGTTAATGTTGTATTATGTGAATTTCAATCAATCTTAATGATTTAACTTCACGATAATACACGTAGAAAGAAGCAGGTCTTGTCTTGTCTTTTATTTATTTTATGCAATTAAAAAAAAAATCATTTTGTTGTTGTTTTGTTTTTGATTATCTTACATCAAAGAAAGAAGTGTGAAAAATATATAACGATAATTGAGTTCTTTAACGGTATTTATCGGCGATCTCGTTATTGTATTAAAGTTATATTACCGTTGAACAAGAGCATTTAACCACACAACTTAGTTTTCATAAAATTTCACGTAAATCATAAGTATATCCTCATAAATGATCAACTGCAATACGATTTAGAACTGATTTCATC
>Ga0224511_10002646_pt1 | contig 12243 bp, 12 predicted proteins | sample SF_May12_sed_USG_2_FD_169988 | JGI IMG/M metagenome (GOLD analysis project Ga0224511, IMG submission 169988) | Sediment microbial communities from San Francisco Bay, California, United States - SF_May12_sed_USGS_8_1 | ecosystem: Environmental > Aquatic > Marine > Sediment | place: USA... | reverse complement strand
ATGATCATTTATAACAGTACATGGTCAATTTTAATCCAATAGATTAGGATTATATTGTCAGGTGACAATCTGACCTAGAAAACACAAAAGAAAGACCCATTCACAAGCCTTCACAAGATCAAAGCAAGTTTGAAAATTTGCGGAACGGTGCGTGAAAAGGGACCGTGTAGTGTTGTAAATGATCAAGATTGCCGGATGGGAAACGGTCCATTGGTATCGTTCTTTCCAATCACAACGTGTAGATTTTTACGTACTAGTTTAAATGCTGTAAGCTGACAAGAATAAAACCTGCTTAAAGGAACTACCTGCGATCTGATCGTGTGAGGCACATAAAAAGTATGTTTTCGAACGCGTATATACCTCGGACATGCGTTGCAACAGATAAATTTCAATGTTTAAACGATTTGCCAAACGGAACGGTCATATTAGGGTGCTTCAGGGTACGTCACTAACATGGAATAACTAATAAAGATTTTTTAATTACCTTTTTGTGAGTCCCATGGGAGTCCCTTTAAAATTGTTAATACGATTATACGTGTGAGTAAAAATTATTAAAACTGATTCCAGTTTGGTCACCACTTAACGTAATAAGGTTGTTACCGTTTTTGTTCAGGAAAATGCAGTAAACGGGACCGCCCCTGGCATCCTCAAACCTTGGTTCCTGAAATCGGTAGCTGACTTTGGGTATGTCGTAGGTCTCATATTATTTTAATATATTTATATAATATAGCAGATTATATTTCAATAACTTGTACAACACAAAATAGTTGCTATATAATGATTTTTTTTTAAATAATATTTCTCTACATACGGTACTTTTACGACCGTTTTCAGTTGAGCGTTATTGCTGTTGTAGTTTTTGTGATGTTTCCTAAATATGTATGTATATTTCCTAACCAAGCTTATTTTTACATAATATGTGTTACCGGTCAACCCATTTGGTGGATTAACAGTCTAAACTGATGTATCTCTACTGCATCGTTATTTCATCAGTCTGGACGGGGCGCTGGATTTCGAGGTGGCGTTGACGGGGCGCTACACGGGCGGCTACTTCTCCGAGGAGATCCGGGGACTGGCAGACGCCACCGGTCTCGACTTCATGGTACGTCGTGGTGCATAATCCTTAAACCTTAAAATAATACGTGAGTTTCGGATATCCCGACAGTACCTAGAAAATAGCAGCACACATATTTTTATTTGCATGTGTTACTAAACGTTTTTACCGACAGAAATATAATAAATAATTAAAGCATATATTTTTTTCCAGAAAATCTTACGAATTCACATGATCGGAGAGCTAACGTGAGTAAATGTTGGTGAAGAAATCTAACGTGTTTGATAAAATGAATCAAGATTCAAAGTTCGCCAATGTGGATACATAAACATGGTTATTATAATATGCCAACGTCATTTGGCTAGAGTTTGTATGCCAAGGTCAAAATCAATAAACGAAACTGCTTTAAATACGAAAAAATAATGCTTAAAATAAAACATATATAAGACGTGCCTAACGTCCTTCCGATTGGACTTTAGTGAGATAATAGAAACAAGCAGGGTGCACATGACATAAGATGGCTCGTACTGACCTTCGTCCCTTCTGATGCCAGTAAGGGCGACTGCTCGATGCTCGGATCCTGGGGGCCGGCCAACAAGGACCCCAACTCCCTTCTGCAGTTGCGGGCCTTGGACTGGAACACTGACGGTAAACATTTCCGTAACCTGAGAACTTATGTTGTCATAGGATAACACAAATGAGTTCAAAATAAATCTTACTCGGCATTCCTCAATCATTGCTATGAAAAAGCATAGCTTTGCGGATCTAGCCGAGTAGTTACGAATGAATGCACATTGAGACATCAACACGCATATTATTTTGAACTCAATCGGGGTTCTCGTTTGAAAACACGTTTTCTTTTTCTAAAGAAGAGTTATTACCATTGCAAGCAAGAAATTGAGAAAAGGCAACAGGGAGAACACAAGACAAGAAAAATGGATGTGTATACACGCTACGAATAGTGAGTGGCGCTCATGTATTTCAGGTCCGTTTAAGGACTTTCCCCAGGTGACAGTGTACCATCCCTCCAGCGGTAACGGCAACCCCTTCGCCAACATCGGTTGGACTGGCTGGATCGGGTCCATCACCGGTAAGGCTTACCAAAATGAACATTACGCCGGACCTCCCATTTCTAAATATTTTTTATCCGTTCACTAATGAAAGGATAAGCGTATACTTGGACAAACATAGTAGCATGTCTTTGGACACAGGATAACTCTGTTAAACAAAAAGGCCGCTTGTCTAAGGGCGTGGTTATAGTAGCCTCAGCGTAATGTCAATTGGTGTGTTTTGGGTAACCACTTGAAAATGTACAATTATATGTAGGTGGCGGTGGCGGATCCACGGTTTCACCTTAGGGGGCGTGGACTTTGTCAACAGGGGGGATGGGTAGAATCGCATTGGAAGTGTTGAATGTTGAATTAAAAGTATTTTTAGCGTGGTTTGGCCATATTTATATTAAAATTATTCTTAACATTAATCGCGAGCGAAGCGTTTTTTTTGCATAAACAAATCGTAGGTGCGCGGCCGTTAGATGGGGCTCCGGGTGCGCCCCCCCCCCTGGATCCGCTAGTGGGTGGTATTCCCATTTATATCCACGATAGTACGTCTTTTCGTTCTGTCCATACGTTAGTTCTATGTTAATTCTATAAGTCTCACGTTGGTACTAAGACAGCATTTGAATAGCGACCATCTGTCTAAATGGCCACCGCGCAAATTCTCCTCCACCGTAATCACTACGTATACATGAATGTCTGTTTCAACACAGGGTTCAACAAAGCCAAGTTGTCCATCTCGGAGATCGGTGTATCCTTCCCAGACCATACCTTTGGTCAAGAGTCCAGATTCGGAACGCCTTTTACTGTAAGAAGACGTTATCTTTGGTCCACTGTAATCCTTGGGTTGTTTCAGTAAGATTAAACTAAGTTGAAGTTGTTTATCTCGCAGATCGAAGAGGCATTGCCCGCTCATCTTTTGGTAGTCAGACCACGGTTATATACAAATGCAACAGTAACAGTTATAGACGTATATGGCTACAAGAACGCAAATATTAAGTACGACTTGATATGTCTACGTGAATTTTACAAATAGCAACCTAAGGGAAAACGTGCCTTTCACATCCATTAACAATGCAATATTGCCTTTCAAAGTAGACCATGCACCACTTGATAAAGAGTTTCTCCTGTGCAGTACATGTTGCGGGACATCCTGCAGTTCGACACAAGTCTGGTCCAGGCCCAGCACCGCCTCACAAACGGCCACCGAACCTGCAACCTCATCCTGGGCGTCGGCGACGCCAAGGTGGGTCATTACATGGATCGTTACAGTTCTGTCCAAGGTGGGTCATAACATGGAACGTTACAGTTCTGTCCAAGGTGGGTCATAACATGGTACGTTACAGTTCTGTCCAAGGTGGGTCATAACATGGATCGTTATAGTTCAGTCTAAGGTGGGTCATAACATGGAACGTTACACGTCTGTCCATGGTGGGTCATAACATGGAACGTTACAGTTCTGTCCAAGGTGGGTCATACCATGGAACGTTACACGTCTGTCCATGGTGGGTCATAACATGGAACGTTACACTTCTGTCCATGGTGGGTCATAACATGGAACGTTACAGCTCTGTCCAAGGTGGGTCATAACATGGAACGTTACAGTTCTGTCCAAGATGGGTCATAACATGGAACGTTATAGTTCTGTCTAATGTGGGTCATAACATGGAACGTTACAGTTCTGTTCATGGTGGGTCATAACATGGAACGTTACCGTTCTTTTTCAAGGTGGGTCATAACATGGAACGTTACACTTCTGTCCATGGTGGGTCATAACATGGAACGTTACACTTCTGTCCATGGTGGGTCATAACATGGAAAGTTACCGTTCTTTTTCAAGGTGGGTCATAACATGGAACGTTACGCTTCTGTCCAAGGTGGGTCATAACATAGAAAGTTACCGTTCTTTTTCAAGGTTGGTCATAACATGGAACGTTACCGTTCTGTCCAATGTGGGTCATAACATGGAACGTTTCAGTTCTGTCCAATGTGGGTCATTACATGGATCGTTACAGTTCTGTCCAAGGTGGGTCATAACATGGAACGTTACAGTTCTGTCCAATGTGGGTCATAACATGGAACGTTACAGTTCTGTCCATGGTGGGTCATAACATGGAACGTTACCGTTCTTTTTCAAGGTGGGTCATAACATGGAAAGTTACCGTTCTTTTTTAAGGTGGGTCATAACATGGAACGTTACAGTTCTGTCCAAGGTGGGTCATAACATGGAACATTACCGTTCTGTCCAAGGTTGGTCATAACATGGAACGTTACCGTTCTTTTTCAGTGTGGGTCATAACATGGAACGTTACAGTTCTGTCCAAGGTGGGTCATGACATGGAACGATACACTTCTGTCCAATGTGGGTCATAATATGAAAAGTTACCGTTCTTTTTTAAGGTGGGTCATAACATGGAACGTTACACTTCTGTCTAAGGTGTGTCATAACATGGAACGTTACACTTCTGTCTAAGGTGGGTCATAACATGGAACGTTACAGTTCTGTCCAATGTGGGTCATAACATGGAACGTTATAGTTCTGTCCATGGTGGGTCATAACATGGAACGTTACAGTTCTGTTCATGGTGGGTCATAACATGGAAAGTTACCGTTCTTTTTTAATGTGGGTCATAACATGGAACGTTACACTTTTGTCCAAGGTGGGTTATAACATGGAAAGTTACCGTTCATTTTTAATGTGGGTCATAACATGGAACGTTACCGTTCTTTTTCAAGGTGGGTCATAACATAGAACGTTACAGTTCTGTCCATGGTGGGTCATAACATGGAACGTTACAGTTCTGTCCAAGGTGGGTCATAACATGGAACGTTACCGTTCTTTTTCAAGGTGTGTAATAACATGGAACGTTACAGTTCTGTCCAAGGTGGGTCATAACATGGAAGGTTACAGTTCTGTCCAAGGTGGGTCATAACATGGAACGTTACAGTTCTGTCTATTGTGGGTCATAACATGAAACGTTACAGTTCTTCCCAATGTGGGTCATAACATAGAACGTTACAGTTCTGTCCAAGGTGGGTCATAACATGGAACGTTACAGTTCTGTCCAAGGTAGGTCATAACATGGAACGTTACAGTTCTGTCCAAGGCAGGTCATAACATGGAACGTTACACGTCTGTCCAATATGGGTATAACATGGAACGTTACACGTATGTCCAATGTGTGTCATAACATGGAACATTACACGTCTGTCCAATGTGGGTCATAACATGGAACGTTAACGTTCTTTTTCAATGTGGGTCATAACATGGAACGTTACAGTTCTGTCCATGGTGGGTCATAACATGGAACGTTACATTTCTGTCCAAGGTGGTTCATAACATGAAATGTTACACTTCTGTCCATGGTGAGTAATAACATGGAACGTTACACTTCTTCCAATGTGGGTCATAACATGGAACGTTACACGTCTGTCCATGGTGGGTTATAACATGGAACGTTTCACTTCTGTCCATGGTGGGTCATAACATGGAACGTTACAGTTCTGTCCATGGTGGGTCATAACATGGAACGTTATAGTTTTGTCCATGGTGGGTCATAACATGGAACGTTACAGTTCTGTCCATGGTGGGTTATAACATGAAACGTTACAGTTCTGCCCAATGTGGGTCATAACATGGAACGTTACACTTGTGTCCAAGGTGGGTCATAACATGGAACGTTACAGTTCTGTCCATGGTGGGTCATAACATGGAACGATACACCTTTTCCAAGGTGGGTCATAACATGGAACGTTACCGTTCTTTTTCATAGTGGGTCATAACATGGAACGTTACAGTTCTTTTTCAAGGTGGGTCATAACATGGAACGTTACACGTCTGTCCATGGTGGGTCATAGCATGGAACGTTATAGTTCAGTCCATGGTGGGTCATAACAGGGAACATTATAGTTCTGTCCAAGGTAGGTCATAACATGGAACGTTACAGTTCTGTTAATGGTGGGTCATAACATGGAACGTTATAGTTCTGTCCATGGTGGGTCATAACATGGAACGTTACAGTTCTGTCCAAGGTAGGTCATAACATGGAACGTTAGAGTTCTGTTTATGGTGGGTCATAACATGGAACGTTACAGTTCTGTCCAAAGTGGGACATAACGTGTAACGTTACACTTATGTCCGTGGTGGGTCATAACATGGAACGTTATGGTTCAGTCCAAGGTCGGTCCCGTAACCCACTCTTTGTCAAGTGTTGTGTATTCTTATTTGTATGGTTCTAATTCACATGCAAAAGAACACAAAACAGTTCATGTTTAATATTCGTTACGTCTTTGTTTTCTTGTCAACCGTTTCAGGCACGTGCGTTCCGCGGTATCGAGTATTCGGCGTCCGTGGCCAACTTCTACACGGATACGGACATGGAGCCGGTGGCCAGCTGGCATCCGCGCATCAACAACGTCGTCTACTACGGTAAAGTACTGGTTGAGTTCACCAGTGGGCGACCCCTTTGGGGGGGGGCATGAATAACGGGATTCATCTCCTCGAGTCATTTTCATTTAAAAAAAACTCCGATCTGCATCATTGTAACTATTTAATGTTTTTAAAAAGGCATTTTTATATTTCGCAAAAAGAATCTAAGAATAAGTCCAAGTTTATCTAAATATATCGCGATACCACCTACGATGTTGATGGTAAATGTGTCCTGGATTCTCATTAAGATGTGTAGTCATTTTGTTTGGAATAATGTTAAAGACAGAAACGAGATTATAGTATGCCTAAATAAGGTGTTCATAGCGTCAAAACCAACACAGTAAGTATGTGAATAGCTGTGTGAAGCCGTTATATCCCAAACGAGGATTACTGTTGTTAAAGGTTTTGCAGGCAGATTTAAGACATTTTATACAAAAGCATATTTTATTATACACTATAAATTCTGTCTTGGTTCGCCAGGCATGGATTGGCTGTGTCCTGGTTTCAGCGAGGTTCTCGCGCGTCAAATCAACGCCAACTGGGGCCAGCTGACGCCTGACGTCATCGTGCGTGACGTCGTGTCTATAGAACAGTCCGGCAGCCTCCACATCGCCGTCTACGACCTGAACAATGACCAGGTGCTTGTTGCAAACGCCAGAGGATCCACCGAGTCCGGGCCACTGGATGCCTTCGACAGGTTGGTCATCAGTGCTTGGTTGTTCATTTGTGCTTGCGTGCGTGCGTGTTTGTTTGTTAGTTTTACTTTTTGTTTGTATTTGAAGCCGTTTTTTCAGCACTAATTTTAATAATTATGTTATATTACGGCGGCCAGTCCACGTACGAGCGCTTCCGGGTTAACCAGTACTCCGCTAAGTCGTTATAGTGGTAATAGTTTGGTCATGGTAAATTTACCAAAGTACCTAAACCATGAACACAATTTAAAATACTAGTATTATTCTTAAAGGTTTTCATGTTTGGTACTCCATATTGATGTTGAGTTGTTGCGTATTTTACCAATGTGTGTTCTCTGTGATAATCCCTTTGTGTAATATACATGTTTATCCGTGTATATGCTTAATAAAGTAAGTAACAACACAAATTTGTTTCTTTCAGGACGTTTATTCGCCTGAACACGACTGCCCTCTTTAACGAGAGGCCCCCGTCTGGATCGGACTATTACTGACGTCCACCCGTAGTGTAACGCCAGAATATGGTTACTGTCAATTCATATCAAAATTATAATGAGAAAATGCGATTTGAGTTACTTTCTGAATATAAAAAATCGGGTTGTTTGTTGTTTTGATTATTTGAGATGCTAAAAAATGTGTCTCTAAAATAACTGTTGACAAAATAAAAGAACAGAACAGAACAGAGCTGACTGAACTGAACTTAAATGAATACACGTTTATTTTAACTTGCGCATAATTTATTATGATGCTACTCACTTCAATATTTAAACATACATACATCAAAATGATAGCATCATAATAATAATGAATACTATAATACCCTGTATTACTGTACATTCGAATTGCATGCATGTCTGAAATATGTACACTTGAAAACGACTTACCAGTATAGTGTTTTAAATCCATGTTGTCCGTGTAGATGGATCAAATTGGCGTTGAACCCCAAAAAAATTGATACAAAAGTTTTCTCAATGGATTCTGGTACCATAAGGCATACTTAATAACATACTAAAAATCTAGTACAATCTGACTTCCAGAAAAGGGTCATTTTCAAGATGGCGTCCAAGATGGCCGCCAAGAGCGTAAAATCGCTATATCTCAATTACTATTCAACCTAGAAAGGTAGTTTTGGTGTCTAACCATAGGTTTTAGGGGTCAATGAATTCAAGGAAATCAATGATATTACCATCAGTTATTTATTTATTCAAATATCCAAGATAGCGCTAAAAAATGGCCGCCCATTCACTTAATTAGCTTTAAGCAAGTGTTGTGTTCAAACATAATTATAAATTATGCTTTCTCTGGTTTACTTTTTGATTCACAACTTTTGTAATTGGATTCTGACATCATACGAGGGGTGATCAAGTGCAACCTGCTATCTGGAAAGGTGTTATTTTCAGGATGGCCTCCAAGATGGCTGCTGCGAGCTTAAGATGGCTGTACCTCAATTACTATTCAACCTAGAAAAATGGCTTTTGTGTCTGATCCAGGTTTTGATGTTCAAAGTATCTCATTAAATTAGTACAGTTACCCTCAGTTAATTATTTATTGACAAATCCAATATTTTCAGTGTGTCTATCTAGGTTTCGAGCACCCAGAAAATCATCAAATGTACCTTAATAAGAGGTTTGAAACGTATGACACAAAGTGTGATCCAGTAATGCAAAAAAAACAACAAGTTTACCAGCCCATTAGGACATTATAGTATACACTTAGTCACTGTTAATCCTCGTCATCTGACTTCTCTGGAAGGAACTTGATATGTAGATTGTCACATTCTTCAGTTGGCATGGTCCACAGACAGTAGTACATGGCAGTCCATATCTTCTGTATGAGCAGACGGAGGGTCTTGCGGGCATTGAAGCAGTTTAAGCAAATGACCTTTACGAGACTTTCTTGGGCAGCATTCATTCTTGACATTAGTGGGACGAACCGATTATCCAGTAGCTTCCACCACAGTTCATGGCTTCTATATCCTCCTTCATTCTCATCCAAACCATGAGCTGGTAGTACACTATGCGACAGTGAAGTTTGGAAGCAGATTCAGTTAGAGGCAGACGTTTCGGGTTACAAACGACAAAGAAGAGATAACCTTCTTGCTGAAGATGTTATATCGCATGTCTCAAGAGAATATGCGTGCTTGCCACCAAAGAAGAAAACATCACTTGGCACCCAAGGTCCTCAATAATCTATGTGGTCTGGTTTGGGATGGTGAAAGCATTGGCACACGACTGGAGGACAGGGTCTCCTTTTACAAGCTTCTGAAAAACACTATTTTGCCATCCCCGAAAATCCGAGAAGTCGTGTCGCAACCAGTCATGGCATGGATAAACAGCAACTGAGAACACAGATCATGTCCGAGGATGTCTATAAGACGGTTGATGTCATACACTTTAAAACTGCCATCAGGTTTGGTTCTGTCTGATTTGAAACAAAGAGCCATGGTGTCTCCCTATGCACAGTAAAGAAGCAAGACAATGTTAGCTGTATCTTCTCCATTCAGCGTAGTGATGTGTAGACGAGATGCCTCTACTGCTGCCTTTACTATGTCTACAACACCATCTTCGAGTGCATTGACTACCGTGCAATCCTTTTCTCTCAGTTCATCACTGATCACCTGGGTCAGTCGCTGTTTATTGACCTCTCTTTACAGAACAGAAACTCCTCCTTCTTGCTTGAGAACTCTGTCTCTGCTGGTTCAGCTACATCCGTTGTATGTGATGGCTATAAAGAAGGGATCCATTAAAGACAATACGCATGAGAGAAGAGGACATAATATTCATCCCATTGTCTGCTTTACAGCAGAGACAGAGTTCTCAGGCAAGAAGGAGGAGTTCCTGTCAAGAGATGTCAATCAACAGAGACTGATCTCATCTACTCAACAATACGCTGATAAGAGAAGATACAGATCTCATTGTCTTGCTCATTTACTATGCACAGGGAGACACTATGGCTCTTTATTTCAAATCAGACAGAACCAAAACTGATGGCAGTTTCAAAGTGTATGACATCAACCGTCTAATAGACATCCTCGGACATGATCTGTGTTCTCAGTTGCTGTTCATCCATGCCATGACTGGTTGCGACACGACTTCTCAGATTTTTCTGTGTTGGCATAAAGAGTGCTTTCCAGAAACTTGTAAAAGGAGACCATGTCCTTCAGTCTTGTGCCAATGCTTTCACCATCCCCAAACAGACCACACAGATTATCGAAGACCTTGGATGCCAAGTGATGTCTTTCCTCTTCGGTGGCAAGCACGCAGATTCTCTTGAGACAATGCGATATAACATCTTCAGCAAGTAGGTTGTCTCTTCGTCGTCGTTTGTATTCCAGTTTTACAATATAAATTGAAGAGATGTTCAAACAAAGAATGTTGTAAACAATGTAGACATGTCATGTTTAAGGGCACCATGACAAAACCCTATATAATGTGTGTTAAATCCAGTTAATTCTTTTTCCATTCTTTATTAATATAAACTTGTAATTTTAATCGCTAGCATTGAACCAGACGTTGTTTACATTTAAAGAAGTCCACCATTTTCCTGTCAAAGGTCAAGGCGTAGGAAACTGTACAGGAACACCAATTTAACGATGTTTGACTTTATAAACATGTTTTCTCGGTTGATTTGTGTATTATTATGCGTTTTTTGTTGATAAGGATTTAAACTACCCAGTAAAAGATTATTAGTGATCCAAGAACTTAATGTTAGCGCAAAACTATTTAAGTCTATTTTTAGCGCAATGCTTCCACTTGGCTGTCACCGTGTTTATGATGAAATGTTACTGTTATGTTTATGGAATGTTGTGAAAGCATTGTTTCATTTAATTACACATAATTTAAGCTTTCATTTGTTGTCATGCTTTCAAATGACAACTTGTATGTTGTCTAATCAATTGCTAGTTTCCTTGTTGACAACCACTTTACCTAATAACATATTATGTTAATGATAGCGTGAAAGCACGAGTTTGATTGGCTGCTAGCATTTCTCAGCAATACTATATATGGTGCATCTCGCCAGCTTCTGTATCAAGGGAGGGGATTTAGCTTAGTGGTAATTACTCGACTGCCGACCCAGGGATTGCGAGTTCGTGTATCAGTGCTTTACACTGGGCACGTTCAAGAACCTGGTTTGTCATGTGTGGTGGGCGCTCCAGTATCTTGCACTATGGGCCACTAATAGAAACTAATAACCTGTATGCCCTGACGCCGAAAGGGCAAAAGCCCGAGTGCGTCGCTAAACAACAATACACACACTACACTTCTGTATCAGTTGCTAATGACGGTTTGGGTTGACAACTTTGGGAATGGACAAACAGCTTGGGAGAATATTCCACTTGTATTAAATATGAAGTAGTTTATTACTGACAGAACAATAGATTAGGATTATATTGTCAGGTGACAACCTGACCTAGAAAACACAAAAGAAAGACCCCTTCACAAGATCAAAGAAAATCTACCGCATTGGGCGGAGCTTAAACTTTGGCGGAACGGTACATACATTATTTGGCAGTTTAGGAACAATTTTGTAAAAAATGTTATAGAGAAGGTTGGTGAAAAGTGAATTAAATGAAGACTTAATTAAACACAGGAGTTTCCCTTCAAGGTCTGATAAGCGATAGAAAGATGCTTATTTCAATAACAATACTTTCTTGTAATTACAGTAAACTCCGCTTATAACGAACTCCTCGGGACCATGAAAATAGTTCCTTATATCCGGAGTTCCTTATAAACGTAAAGCGAACTAGCATCTTGTAAGCGATGGTAAAATAAAGACCTAAATTGTATATAGATATTCGTTTCCGAACATTGTGTTGTCCGAAAAAGTGCAAATTAATGAACTGCAAATTTACGTTGTTAAATAAATTAAGGCATAAACAGCTTTGTTGATCCTTAGGCCTTTTATTTTTAATCTTCTGGTTTACGAGACCGGCGACCGTATTTTTTCCAAAAGTGGAAAAAAAATAAAAATCCAAATTGCCTGTTTTTATTTTTGCCGATGGTCGAAAAAACATGA
>Ga0224511_10002644_pt1 | contig 12245 bp, 4 predicted proteins | sample SF_May12_sed_USG_2_FD_169988 | JGI IMG/M metagenome (GOLD analysis project Ga0224511, IMG submission 169988) | Sediment microbial communities from San Francisco Bay, California, United States - SF_May12_sed_USGS_8_1 | ecosystem: Environmental > Aquatic > Marine > Sediment | place: USA... | reverse complement strand
ACCCGCCGTGTGACTTTTGGTCCAAATGCTCAAATGACGTCTCTTAGTAAAATGACGTCAAAATAATGCATCAAATTAGTATGGTTTTTAAGTGGATTTTCACCGGCCCACAAAAACTGTAAAAAGCTTTTCAGTGACAGAATTAGTTACAAGTGATATAAATATATCATATCTTTGCAAAATTATCTTATTAAAATAACCACTAATTTATTGATTAAACTGTAATGGCCTTATAATTGACATGTACATCGTTTATGATGTTTTTGGCATGTATTTCAAAGTGGTGATATTGACATAAATAATATGAATTTTTTTATTCTATATTTATAACTGGAATCTTCAAACATTTTCCTTTTAAACGATACCAAATTCTTAATATCGCTTAAATTGTCATTTGGACCCAAAATGTCAGAAGTTTTCTGTGCTTAATCCATAAGGCCTAATTCGAGGGCTTGGTGCAAAACTATTGTAACTACCTCATTTTATATAAGGAGTTACAATAGTTTTGCACCAAGCCCTCGCTATAGTCTTTTATATTTAATAAAAAACATGAGATGTACTCTACATGAATGTAGGAAATCCTACCCCTTTCGTCATAAATGACTCTGCTCTAGGTATATAATTATATATAACAAAGTTGATATAAAATTATGTGTCATCATAAAAACATTTGTTTCTGAATTATCACAATTCACTACAAACAAATATATCATTAACTGTAGGTAAGCAGCCTAGGTTGCCGAAGACTCTATTTAAGTTGATGAAAACAAATATATTTGCAAATATTGAACCTTAATATAAGAGGCCGTTAAATATAAAAGGCATAATGCCAAAGTTTTAAGTGAAATGCATATGAAACAAATGGGTTATGTTACAAAACTGGTAAAGATAGTAACTCCATTTCATTTCTTTGCTAACCATATAATTTTCTGAAATAAAACATCATTTTAAGATGATTTTAATCTTCATCTCATCATAAAATTGTTTAATTAATAATATTATCTTGAAAAGTAAATTATTTTAAAAATGTTATTGTTCTTGGCATTGGCTATTGTATATGATAATTATTAATAGTTGTCAGTGTTAATTCAGTGGTTGTTGCAACACTTACTATAGTCAGAGCTGTAGCCATTACTTAAACTAGTGAAAGATGTAGCATTAAAAAATCAGTTGTACATAGTCATTACCTCAATCAGTCAAAGATGTAGCATTGAAAGATCAGTTGTACATAGCCATTACTTAAATCTGTGAAAGATGTAGCATAAACAGATAAGTTGTACTTAGCCATTATTTAAATCATTGAAAGATGTACCAATGTGTTTTTTTTCAACGTTAATTAGGTCATATTACGGTGGTCTCTCTGCAGCATTCCTGGGTTCACCAGTACTAGCCTCTTGAATTCACAAACAACTGACTGCTTCCTCACATGACACAACTATGTGGAACAAATGACTTAGACTTTGCGTTTTGTCTTGTATCAGTTATCACAAAGAAAATGTGTCGTGCCGAGGGCTCGAACCCCTGCCTCTTGGAATGCGAGTCCGGTATTCTAGCGACTGAGCAGTGAAAGATATAGCATTTAATATCTTTGGGTGTTGTACGTATGTCAGTGATAGTTATTTATTTTGATAAACCCCTGTCTCACCAGAGTGGTGTCCTTACAGTGTTCCCACAGCGTCCTATAATAATTGCAGATCGCCGAGGTGGGCGCCAGCAGTTGCCAGCAACGCTGTGTACGCGCTGTGTGACAGTTGTAGTTCTTCCTAAAATTAGTTGTAGCTGTTGTTTTAAACAGTGATAGGTACAGATGTTACTTCAGTCAGTGCTAGTTGGTTGTAGATGCCAGTTAAACAGTGGTAGTTGTAGCTGTTACCTTACCATGACCTTGCTCATTGTAGCCGTTACTTAAATCAGCAAGTGCGACGGTTCCTTTCAGAATGTAGATCTGCCTGACTCGATGTCACCGGAGATGAAGTCCCTTCTGGAAGGCCTGTTGAAACGAGATGTAGAAGACCGGCTGGGCTGTCAAGGCAGGGGGTAAGTTACGGCCCCTTTTATGTCACCGTATAAAGTACCGTCCTCTTTTTAATGTCAGTAGCTGAAACAAACGTTCAGAGATACCCTCGCCCTGTGCTGTCTTTTGTTAGATATGGTTCAACAAAGGTTTTGAATACTAAAAGGACTTAGAGTGTAAGATTAGTTAAGGCCACTTTTTATGCAACCACAGTTTTTTGGGGGGGGGGGGGTATTGATTTTGGCATGTCTGTCTGTCCAGATGTACATGTCTGTATGTATGTTAATCTGTTTGTGTCACATTTAACTCAAAAAGTACAAGTGCTTCAGCCATGAAACTGTCTATAAATACTTGTCAGCTTATGTACATGCGCACCTTCGGTATTTTGATGCCCCTAAATGCAAGGTCGAGGTTACACCTGGAGGTGGAGGAGTCTAAACTCCATTCCTTGTCCAGCAAAAATTTTGAGTGGCTTCAAGTGTGTCTTATGAAAGCATAATTTTCTAGTTTAGTCCTTTGTTTTTATGTCTGTTATAGACAGTGTTGTGACCAAACGTTTGATAACCAGTATGGCTTTGGTTTCGTCTTTTGAATGTTTTCCTTTAGAACATTAGTTTAATAGGTTATTTGTAAGTGACACAGTCATAATCATTTTAGGAATTTTGTGTAAAGCTATAACAATCGCAAATAAAATCCATATAAATCTTACTTGTCCTTGCAAACACCTACACAAATGATGTGTCGCAAAGGCAGACAAAATGCAACCTTTTCAGGAAATTAAAAGCAGCCCCCTTAGTTATACCAGTAGGAAGACATATAGCCATGTCAGGATTGTTCTTTCTGCATTCAAATGCTATTCTGTTATTAATTAAATGCTAACAAGTCTATGTCTGGTGACATGTATGGTTAAATAATGTCATTTGTAAAATTTGTGGGTGGAATCATTAAAGGGATCGGCATTGATGTAATTGCAAGGAAATTAGCGTATTGTTTATTTAAAATTAAATTATTTTTTTAACCCATTGATAGAACAGGTCCAAATGTATACAAAATGTAGTCTGCAGCACATGTTCGATCAGTTCAATTAAATTGCTTTGAGCATCCATCTTTTTTTCCAACTACGCAGTAAGCACTGGAATAGAATAAGTCACTTCTGTGAAGTGTTTCTGATCCACTTTTTTCTTTGCATGTTGCATTTCATGGAAGTTGAATAAATTTTTGTACAGATTTTTTGTTCTTAATAACAAAAATAAAAACAAATACACAGCATTTGTTTTTCGTGAAAATTTAATCTTGAGCAAATTAAAACTATATTTGTATAGGCAGTTTAAATCATTTTCATTTATTGTAATTCGATAAAACAAAGTATTGCGGTGCCATTTTAAATGTGCATTTTTTTTCCAAATTCTTGGGGTTGATGCAAAACTATTGTAACTACCTTATTTTATATAGCAAGATACAACAGTTTTGCACCAAGGCCTCGAAATGTAGTTGAAGATCACAGCTGGCATTTCCTGCAGAAACATGTCTAACTGCAACATTGGGAGAAGGTGATATAAAAAGCTGCTTATATTGAGAAACCTTCAACCTCATGTAATGATCCCTGCTAAAATTCAGATGTATCCAGATGGCTCAATAATATAGATCATAAGGCAAGGAAAGGTTTTTTTGAAAATGCACTTTGTAATACGATGGCTTGGTGCAAAACTATTGTAACTACCTTATTTTATTTAACAAGTTAAAATAGTTTTCACCAAGCCATCGTATTACTTTATTTTCTGTGATAACAAATGCTATATTTGGCTTTTAACATCATTTATCAAAATTGATCCCATTTAAGGAGGCAAATATGGCTTCTCTTAAAGCTGAATTTTAAAAAATTTAAAAAGATGATCTTGAGGTGCTTCTTTACCATAATAATTCAAACAGTTCTGATCATGATAATAATGATCCAGAAGTCCTCTACAAAGTTGTTCAAATTATGCTCCTGTGTCAAACTTGGCCCCGGTCCTGCGATCATCACTTTTACATAGACTTTTATAGGCAAAGTATTAACATTCTTCTGGTCTGATACTCACAATGGGCCAAAACTTTCATGGCAATACCCCTTATCAGTCTTGAAAGTAAATTGTTGGCTTGATGCAAAACTATTGTAACTTGTAATATAAAATAAGGTAGTAACAATAGTTTTGCACCAAGCACTGGAAATGCAAAGCAGGTTCAGTTTAGGGACCCTGAGAACTCTCATGGTCCTCTTGTTGTTTTATTTCAAACTAATCAGAAAACTGTCACAGCTAAATTGTCTCCATTGACTGATTTGTATTTGATAATTGCTAGAAATGAGAATCCATGATACAAGCACATTTGTCAGCGTAAAATAAAAGTAGATTTTTCAGAAAATGAAAGTGGTAACAAATCAGTCAGTGATTGTGATCTGTGGAATATTTTTTAAGTAATGCAATTTATTTTATGTGTCCTTTGATAAAAAATAACAGTAATGACTTAGGAGTATTGTATAAGGTAGAACGCTTGCTATATTAATGCTCTCATCTCAGCCTTGGTTAAAATTAATATTTTAATATAAAATGTTAGCAAGGATTAAAAAATATAACATGTATATCGAGTTACATTTACTAGATTATTGATAGGTTTCTCACTCAAAGAAATGCCAGTATAGAATTGTAATAGCCCATTTATTTTGCAATACATGTAGAATTAAACCATTCAAAGCTTTATTTTGTAAACATTGTTCTAAAATAAGAAGGATCCATAATCATGCGGCGTTATTTTGACTCTTGCAAAGTGTGTGGTGAAGGGAATTCCTTTATATTTATAATCCGGGGAATCCTTCCAGGACCAGAGGATGCGCATATTTGTTTCACATTTTTCTAACGACAACGAGGAATTGTAATGAAATTCAAAGAAGTATTCTATTGATAATGATTATCTGTGAAATACTGCTGTTTATTTTCATTTGTTTTAATTTTGGGAATAAAAATCCACCAAGGCTGGGATAGAAACTTAAATGTAACATGTCTGCCAAGATGAAACCTTTATGTTTAAACCCATCTGGTCACACTACCAAAATACATTTCTTTGTCAAACATTAGCTTGTACTTGTTTACTTTGCCTAGATTCATAAAACAACTTAAGTCTAATTTATATGTATCACTCACTACTATTGTCTCTTACAATGTTACCTTTATTCTCATTGGCTAAACTGATGAAAGGGAAAGCCCTCATGAAGCATAGCCTGCATAGGAAAAACACAGCCTCAGTTTTATTGAAGCTGTTCAAGTCCAAAAAAATTAACTAATGTTTCTTTATAAATATGGGCCCTAGAGTAACGTCATGCTTGTGTTTGAACAGAGCCCAGGAGGTAAAGGAGCACCCGTTCTTCAAGTCGATTGACTGGAACCAGGTTTACCTGCAGAAATACCCGCCACCCCTGATCCCACCACGTGGGGAGGTCAACGCTGCAGACGCCTTCGACATTGGCTCATTTGATGAAGAGGACACCAAAGGAATCAAGGTATCTCATTGGTTGTTCGCTAGTACCGCTTGGCCCCTAACAATCCAGGGTCGGTAAGATAGACCCCATGCCCTAGCCTGGGCCCTACATGCGAGCACCACTTGGCCCCTAATAATCCCGGGTCAAGGTATCTCGTTGGTGTACGCTTGTACCACCTGGCCCCTATTACTCCAGGGTCGCTTAGATAGACCCCATGTACTAGCCTGGTCCAACACTTGGAAAATGTGACACATAAAAGTCAGCTATTGCTTATGATATGTCTGAAATTGTGTACTGTACAAACATAATAAGAATGGTATCTTGTTGGTTTAGGCTCATACTGCATCTTGGTGGTGTATGCTCATACCGCCTGGCCCCTAATACTCCAGAGTCTGTAAGATGGACGCCATGCCCTAGTCTGGCCCTGATTGAAAAACGTTACACTTATAAACCGCTTTTGCTTTTATGATATGTCTGGAATTGTGTACTACACAAACATGACTAGAACTTTGGTCATTTTCTTGTAGACAGTCGTACGTAGGAGTTATGTATTTATAACACATTAGCGAAGGATATCCACATGTTTAAGACCTAGTTAAGGCATGCTGACAACTGAGAGATACAAGCAAGACACATAAATAATAATTAATTAAACATATTATTGTGCATAATATTAATGCATTTTGTAAAAGATGTTTTGTTCTTTCTGACACAGTTTTGTGATAAGATTGTATGCAGCACTGGTACATTGTGTTTATAGTCCGCTGAACCAAGCTTTTGTTGGTGCATATTCATAATTGAGTATCTTAATAAAGAATGGATCTCCATTAACTGGCTCTTTCTATTTATATTGACTTCAAAAGAAAAGAGAGCTTTGATCTGAGATTTGTGTTCAATAATGCATGTATCCTTGATTTTTAAAGAAGATAACTTGCCTAGAAACATTTATGTGTATAAGGATGCTCTATAATTGTTCATTACTGGTGACAGTTTATTTAACCATGACTTTTTACCGTCAACAAAACCAAAACACAGTAAAACAAACTTTTATATTTCACTGTTTTTGTGTTTATTTTCACTACAATGAAAATAATGCTGTTGTCTCCATGATGTGAATGTTGGTTGCTCTCTTACAATGTTTAATGAACACAGAGAAATGTATTGAAAGCTGGGTACAAAGTGAAGATAATGGTATCACAACATTACTGTTCCTGTGCTAAAACGTTTTGGGTTAAAAAAAAGAAAAACAGAAATTGTGTTCGTTTGTGTAAGATTTAAAATAAATTCCACTGGTGAATTGTGACAATAAAAATCATCACTCATAAACTAATTTCTATCTTACACCAAAATTTAGCAAATATCCTCAATGTGTTAAAGATGATAGACATTTCTTGATCATTCTTTTTTATCCCGGAATAAAACCAAGTTCAAATCTGACAAGTAGACTGCTGCTACTGAATCAATATGGTAAATTGTGAGTGTTAAGTTCTGCAAGGTTAGAACTGATAAACTCGGAAGCACTGGCTTGATTGATGCTTTCTTATATTTGGAATATTTTTAACATTTTTGCCTATTACATTGTAATTTTTAGTAGTTTGTTCTTAGAAATAAGTGTTTTCATTTTAAGTAAATTCTTTTATGTTCTCACTTGCGCTACTTCTGTATTGTTTTGCTAAACATATTGTATGAAATTATAGTAAAATAATACTCTATGGCAGAAATAGCCTGTTTGAGTATAAATAATGAATAACCTATGGGATTAGAAGATTACTTCACTATCAGCCTAAATTACAATGCAGAGCAATATTTCTGAGACGTGTTTGTGTTAGGGAGCCAAAAAATCATATTTTACATCACATGATATACTGTCTAACCTCTGTAGAGCAACATCAGGCAGCTACACAAATTGTGGTTGCTCAAGAGAGGTGTTGTTCCTCAGAGGTTATTTTCAATGGTGAATGTCACTGCGCGGGGGAGACATTTTTGCCGGTCAAGAGAGGTAGCCGCTTGTTAGAGGTGCCGCTCTAGGAGGTTAGACAGTATTTACTATAGTTTATAAAGACTTAACCATCAAGATAGAGAGTAATAGTTTTGACTGTTTCATAGCAATGTCACCCTCTTATGTCCAATGTCTCCATGTGACACTGTATTTGTACGCCATAATCGTTGTGAGTGGATGTATTGCTTTCTGTAATCTTGTTTTTAGGGGAAAATATTTTAAAAATATGTTTTAATGTAATAATCACTTTGTTCGGTATGATTGCATAAAAAATGACCCCTCTAAGGGTACGTGACAGTGCATTTTTGTCAACCCTCGGAAAACAATGTTGACCAAGGTTAACGGGTTGACAAAATTCACTTTCACCCTCAGTGCGGTCATTATTTAAATAATACTTCAGCTTGCCTAGTAGATAATTCCTATTTATTTGTGTGCTTTCATTCCAGCTGACGGAGGCTGACCAGGACCTGTACAAGAACTTCCCGATGGTCGTCTCGGAGCGCTGGCAGCAGGAGGTGGCCGAGACGGTGTTCGACGCCATCAATGCAGAAACCGACAAGATCGAGCAGAAGAAAAAACAGAAACCTCGAATAGACGAGCTCGAAGATGGTAATGCGCATGCATGTGTTGTGATAGGGCAACCGTGTTGTCATGTACTGTGTATATAATGAGCAATTCCACCCCATCTCACCCTCCCTGAGATGGTTCAAAAACAATTCCAAACAGTAGTATTCATCGTCGTGGATTTGTAAAGTAGCTAGATCTAAATACATAACTTAAGATTAAGTTATTGTGTGAGTTCAACAGTAAATAGTTCATCAACATTTGAAAATCCACATAAATTATTACAATGTTGTCTTCTGACAAATGCAACAAAATCATGTCTACTTTTGTACCAAAATCCCTAGTTAGAAAAATACTGAGGAAAAGTAAATTTTTGCATAAACATTACACAGACACATACTGAGATTGCTCTTGGGGAAAAGCCAAAATCTTTCTTGAAGCAAATTCATTGAATCAGTTTTAAATCAATTCAAGTATTTCATGAGCAAGAGCAATAATGTTGTCCGGATTGGCAAGTATGAAGACCAAATTAGCTCCATTCTTTGTAGAAAAAAATGTTGATCTACATTAGAAATTGTGCGTAACTTGACAGCAAATCTTCATCTCATGTAGTTGTCAAGCCTTTTGTGAGGAAATTGAGCACATATAGGCTGAATTGCATTAATTTGTGAAATGTTTAACCATCAATGTATCAAAAGAGTGCTTGAAATGACATCCGATGCTCTGACAAACATTGCTTGTGCGCATGGCCACTGATACACAAAAAAATCAGTCTTTGGATTGGCCAAAATGACATACGTTGTGAATTTGCGTAAATTCTCATCTTTTGTTAAACCAAATGTCATTTCAGATGGTCATACAAACGGGCTGTTTATACGTAATTAACGTATATACAGAACGCTTGAAATGATGTCTGATGCTCTGACAAAAGGTAGGTAAATATGTAACATCTTAACGTTCAACGTCTATAGGGCCATACAGATGACTGAATCTTTTGTGTATCGCTGGCTACATGCACTAGCAATCTTTGGCGTACTGTACTTTTCCGCATTTGTCGGAGCATCTGACGTCATTTGAAGCGTTCTGTCGATACGTTAATTTCATGCATCTGTGTGCATGTCAACTGGTATTGAGCAGCAGCTGTATATTTCATATTGAAATTTTTATTTGAGTATATGGTGTACTTCAGTAATTTTCTTTTTCCAGACACAGCATTATTGTGCATTTCAACTGAAATTATAGGAGTTTGATCCTTTCCCATTTAAAAATGGGCCCCTGGGGAGTTTAAATCATAGAGAGTTTGGAAGCGCCAGGGTAATTGAAAACAGAGTTTATTGCGTTGTTTGAAAAGCAGGTTGTCTGCAAAATAAAATGAACTCATATTACAGACAAGGGAAATATTTCGTTTGATTGAAAAAGCTCTTAATTGGTTCTCGTAAAAGTGTCTAGGTTCATTTTTTTTACCATGGAAATATGTCATTTGGGTTGAAATTAAAGAGAGAAAAAATGTTTAGAGTTAAGAATTAAGTAACCAAAATTTTAAACAGCCAATATCTGCATTATTCCCTTTAAGGTTTTGTTAATTTTAACACAAACAAATGAAAAGAAATTGATAATGGATGCCACAAAATATAAGTTAAAAATGCATTCCAATTGTAAAGGTTAAGTCTCCACAAAACATATTTTTGCAAAGGTTTCCTAGCACTTCACTTTGCCTTGATGATCTGTTGGTGAAGACATTAATTGGCTGTTTATTGATTTCCAGCAAGTGTGCTCCGTATACCAGACTCAATCTTCCACATACCTTATACAGTGATTTAGAAATTACAGAAATTACTGTACAATAGTCATTTTCAGCTAACATGGTTCTGTCTGAGTGTTTCTGACAATGTGCCTGCGATATTGATCATTGTCTGAATACTATATGACTTAAATACAAGCATTAAGATGAAAAACAGTGGGTAAAATGAGGCCCGCGGGTCAGGTTATATGTCATTGACCAACCTAGGTGCCACACCAAACACGTTTAGAACATGGTTTCTTAGAATTGGTGAAACAAAATAAAACTGTTTGGTGTTTGATAAGTCTGGGTTGTATCAATTTACTGTGAAATCATTCTTCTGGTAGAACATTTTATTTGGTCAATTTTGTAGGAAGGGCAATCCACAAGTTTAAAGCCCCCCTGAAATTAGTGACTTATTTGCATATGGCAACCAATGTATACTGTAACTGTATATCTCCATGTATTTATAATCTGTGTATTACTACATGTATCTAGATCTACTTATTATTGTTAAAGACATTGTAAAAATATAAATTTATATAAAGGATGTGTTTTATTTTATTCTTTTCTAAAAGCAAAAGATGCAAAGAAGGCATTAAAAGCAGCTGACATTTAAAAGTATGATTGCGAAATTATCATTTTGTAAAGAATTATAATTACAGTCTAATATCTCATTTTAAATAAACAATTGTTTTTAGAAAAAAATTGCTGTTAAAGGAGCTAGAGCACAGAAAATTGGGTTGAAAAGTACTTATCTTAAAATATAATTTAGGTAAGAGTCTCAGCAAAGAAATGTGATGTAAAATGGCTGACACTAAAAAAAAATTTGACTTCATATTTTAAAACATAAAAAATGCATGTAATATGAGGTAAATCCTTTTTGTGTCCGTGGACAAAAAAATGATTTACCCTCATAATGAATGGTATATTGGAAATGTCTTGGTTTGTGTACAATTTTCTTCAAAACTAGCACATGGTACCTATTGTTTATGCTCTATTTCGCAGTTATTTATACTTTAAGGGATAGTTTAGATTTTGTCCCATGTTAATGCCCAAACCGTGCTCTGGTGACTTTAATAACACTTTACCTTTTGTGTGAATGCAACATTTAAATATATTATAGAACAATTGGTGTCATAAAAAGTACCTTCACTTAAAAAAACATTAATAAGTATTAGAGTTTTTCTAAGAAGAGACATTGAAATAGCTTTTTTGACTAAGAAATGTCATTGAAATAGCTATTTTTTTCTAATAAGTGGCATTGAAAAGCTATTTTTTCTAAGAAGTGGCATTAAAATAGCTTAGTATTGTAGTAAGGCGGGCAACAACTTATATTTAAATGCAGATTCTCACTGGTTACAAGGACCAACAGCTTACGCCAGCAGCCTTTTTCTGTACTCCATAGTAAGCTGCAGTATCTTTTTCAATCAATTTGTCTGGTGTATTTCCCTGGCTGTGTGCAGTTCTGTCATCTTGCTGATGAAGGCTGTGCTTGAAGGATATTAATACCATCTCAATTGCATACCTTAAACTGAAGCCTGTCTGGTCAAAATCTTGTTTAGAGCATTGGTGTTTTTAGTTTTAAAGCATGTGTGGTAGAATACACTTTGCCATTTTTGACGATGCTTCACAGCAATGGTCCTTGGGTGGATCCCTATTACCATTGCTAATGGTTATGCTATCAAGTTAAACTAGGTCCACAGGGCAGGGCCCCCATTTACAAACTTCTCATGTAAGACATTTGTAAAATGCCTATGTTAGACCAAGTAGCTCTCAAATTGAATATTGTTAAATGCAGTAAGAGAACCCTAACTGCACCCTAACAGTAATGACGCAGCATGTATCCCCTGCAGGTCCAACTGACTGTATCGTCGAGGGTGAGGTGCTGAAGCTGGGAGGTCCCTTCCTTCAGACGTGGCAGAAGAAGCATCTGAAACTGTACCCGAACCGGCTCGAGTTCTACCACAAGAATCGGGATGGTCAGGTTGTCAGGGGCAAGGGCGTGGAGGTAAACATTTACTGTAACCTGACTTATACTCGTAGTAGATCTTTCATTTGCAACAGAGACATGGTAGAATCGTCTGAATCAAGAATGGAACATTTAACTCCTGCAAGAGAAAGAAAAGCTTATGAATCTAAGCATGTTTTTTCTTTGTTATGACACAGATGTGTACAGTGAGTTCTTGGTTATGTCACAGATGTGTTCTTCGTTATGTCACAGATGTGTACAGTGTGTTCTTGGTTATATCACAGATGTGTACAGTGTGTTCTTGGTTATATCACAGATGTGTACAGTGTGTTCTTGGTTATATCACAGATGTGTACAGTGTGTTCTTGGTTATATCACAGATGTGTACAGTGTGTTCTTGGTTAT
>Ga0224511_10002643_pt1 | contig 12248 bp, 5 predicted proteins | sample SF_May12_sed_USG_2_FD_169988 | JGI IMG/M metagenome (GOLD analysis project Ga0224511, IMG submission 169988) | Sediment microbial communities from San Francisco Bay, California, United States - SF_May12_sed_USGS_8_1 | ecosystem: Environmental > Aquatic > Marine > Sediment | place: USA... | reverse complement strand
TTCTTTGACAAGATTCGTAAAATGGGGACAAGAAATGGACTTATACAAATAATATACAGATTTTTGTTTCTTCTGAAAAATTTCAAAAAGTGAAGTTACGAGGATTTGACACGACAGCGACGATATGACCTTCCTAATGGACTATGAAGATACACATTTGTATTTTTTATCAAAAAATAAACAAGTTTTTTTCATTAGAATGTGATATATATTATGCTTTTACTTTTCAACCGTAGAAAAATCTTTTTAAAATGCAAGTTACCTATATTTGCTTAAATTAAATTAAAGGGAAGTAATTTTACACCTTATTACCTCCCTTAAATATGAATAAAATGAAAATTTTCAATCTTGTTTATAAAATAAAAAATCCAAAAACTGAGAAAAGTTATGCGGTGGATCGTCTTAAAATGGCATATATTTAAATAAAAAACGGTTTATAAAATCTCTTCATAGCTGCAAATATGTGAATCCATTAGGAAGGTCATACCTTAACAAATTCATGAACTTAATACAAACTAAATGTTACAGGCAACATTTGATTTTCCTGCGTAACACATGTACATTACTTTTTTAGTAAATAATAAAAGTTCTTGAAAATCATCTGCTTGACATTTAATTCACAAAACAGCTTAACCATTATAATACATACAATGTAACACATACAACGTTTATTTCTACAAATTAGTTGTTCTCAGTGTGTTTGATTCGACTAAACTTATTCTGAAAAATTTCAGAATGTATTCAAATCCATACAGTACAAACTTATATATCAGGAATGCATTATTTTCTAAAAACTCATTTGTTTTGTTTTTTGCATAGATGAACTGCACTAAAACACCTCAAATATCGTTTTTACGAACCTATTAAAACCGAAAGTCGTTTTAAAACATTTGAACAATATGAAGTCAATATTCAAATGAACATTATGCTTCTGATAAATGTCTATCTTCTAACATTAAATATATCACAACCTCATTACCGGAAAAAAATTATTAACATCCGCATAAGTCTAATGGATCCATCCATTTGTAATCAAACACTAAACGAGTATAAAATCGTGTCGGATGTATATCGTTATTTTAGATATTTATTAGCAAATGATATAGCAGAACGCAAAAGCACGATAATATATGAAAAAATAATGATGCCCTTACCATGTTGTTGTTATTCATCATACATAATTAGACAACCACTCAAATATATGAGCGGCTAAATAATATATATCTTAATAAGCGTTATCGCAACATATCTGTGGAAAAAAGAGCACTCTATTATCCTTTTTGTGTAATGCCCTGGTGTTTTTGCCATGGTGTCGTTATTATCAAGTGTTTACGTTACAACTTTTTAACTTGAACAATACATTTACTTGATGTTATAACTGACATTTGTATTCAAATATATTATCTACATGTAGCTTAGAAGCTAGAAACATTCATATCTAAAGACTTGTGTTTCGGACAATCAAAAACAAGAAAGTATTTAAGGTTATGTGTATTTGTTTGCGTTTTATTGTAGTGTATAAGCTGTCATGTTAATACTTGTCAGCAGAAAGAGTCGTATCTACGATTATCCAGACGTTTCCAGCAAATTTGACGTAATAGTACACGCTAATTAATTAAATAGTTAGTGCTCACCGTTACTGATCAAGGATTCACACTGCAAACATATCGCTACGATTAAGTCAGACGGTGTAACGGTGTGCAAGTCTGTAGGTTTGTCAGCCGTATGTCTATACAGGGCAATGCATAGGGTCGCATAATCAAGTCGTCCCTTTGTGTAGACTTTTGATTCGTGTGATAAGGTTCATCACGAACAGGAAGTACGCTTTCTTTTGTACATTTACCAGGTCAGATTGTCACCTAAACAATCATAACCCTAATCCATTGGATTAACATTTACTGTTACACATGATAATAATTGACAGTTGGGGAACTGTTCATTGCTTGGTTATGCAACCTTATTGCAGTCTTTGATAACTTAAATAAAATAGGGGCATTGGAACTCACTAACTTTCTATTATTGGTAAACATAACATAATAATGCTATGTGTGTAACACATGTACTTTGACTCAAACACTTATTAATGCATGTCGGGCGTTTAGAAAGTCATTGCAATATATAAAATGTCTGAATAAATCTTAATGACACAACTACCTTATTATTTTGAGAAAACGATATGGAAGCATTACCTTTTTTTTCTATGCTTATATTTTTTTCATAAACGCATTATTTCTACTGATGCTGGGATTTTAATGCAACGATAATGCTACGGTGCAGATAATGTTATACTTGTAATGTTTTCCTACAATAATTTCTACCGTTATTACTTGGCATTTTTGATATCATTCAAGAGCGTATGTGTATTTTCCACTTCATATTATTATTTTGTATTTTGAGGAAACCTATGTTTTATGAAGGTATCATAAAATTGTTATTAAGCAGCAATTAATTCATATATAATTAAATTCACTGGCAAATGTTCATTGCACGTGTTTTATGTAAATTGTGTAAATGATTTCTAGAACAACGATACATAATATAAATACATGTATACGTCGAGCAAAAATAACATTATTAACAAACACTTTTGTTGATATTTGGCCTATAAGAAGCTTTTTCAATTTTAAAGTACACATAAATAACACATTGGCTATATACAACATTTTTAAAACACCAACAATTGTAAGCATCAGAAACAACTTTTCTTAGACATGCCGTTATAATTTTAAAACCAAAATAATAAAGATTGGACATTTACCAAACATGTAACTGAATTTCATTATAATCATTACGACAATTAAACATTAATTACACTTATTAAAAGTCAAATATCGCCACACTCAAATTAATTGTCTACGGGCAATTTCGTATTATTTATCTACAAGCGTATTTATCAATACAATGCACAGCTGTAGCATAGAAAGATCCAAAGTGAAAAGTGGGCATAAACTGTTGTGGAATAGCCAACAACTATTAAATGGCGAAGCCTTTGATGTGTTTCTGTGGTTTTGCATAAAACACGTTTTTAGTTCCTCCGATTAATCTTGCATAGGCAAAAATTCATTCGTGACAAAAGTCAATCTGAATTATGTTTTCGGTATTGACAAGGTGTGTAACGCCTGTTGTGCTTGGCCTAGCTGGATTACGTCATGTTTGTTGACAGTCCCTACCAAAGGCCACATTTTAAAGCGTAGGTATGTTTATATTTGGCACACTATTACATATCCATATCTATATCGATGTGTGTTCTTAAACACGATTTTTAGTAACTCTTAATACCCAATGTTGTGGAATAAAGTATAGTCATGATGGCGAGCATTACACGTGTTACATGGTTCGCGTATGGTTCGCGTGCGTTTTCACAAAGTCCTTATTATTTTAATACAGATAAAGTATTTTGAGAATAACTCTTGAACATCTTAAGCCAGACGGTTGGCCGACATTGTGCGCGAATTATTTTGTTTCTAGATAGCAAGAAAAAGCACATGCAGATTGTTTAAAAGGTTGCATTATATATCAAATTGATTGTGTTTGAGTTCGAAATCCCTTATAATAATTATTATATATAATATAGTTTATCACACTGTCGTTGACGTTATAATGTGAACCTGATTGTTTTAGCCCCGTTGACTATTAAATTATTTCAAATACATGTATTTTAAATCCACAAGCCACAAACCACACGAAAGATGAGCAATGGACGGTCAATCTGGTTATGTGTTACACAAATATATATGTCAGCAGAATTAGCCTGTTATACTTGGTTTAAATGTTATAACGCTTTATCTGAAACATTTCAGAATTATTAATCACTTCTAAACATTACGCACTGATGTTTCTGGGATCCATTAAACAACACATTTGTTGTTCGTAAAACACCATAAAATACCATAAATGATTATCTTCTTTGTATAAACCTACTTAAATTGAATGATGTCTCAAATATAAGATCGATGTTAATATTCACATTAACATTAAGCTGATGATAAATGTGTATCTTCTTACATTATGGATAACATAAACTCATAACAGGAAATAATTTACAAACGGTTTCCTACGTCTAATGGAGCCCAATCATAATGATCAATCAGTATCGCAAAGGAAGTTAATCTGTATTTCAATCATATAATTATAACACTGTTATAAACACTGGTTGTATATACATTCATTCACCGAATGTGTGATCATACGACAAGGTAGTATGAAATGTGTCTGATGTCTGACTTATGGTTTTGTTGGGAATTATTTTGAAAATAATAGAGCACACCACACATATTCCAATACGAGAGAAATGAAAATAGCTCTCTTAGCCATAATCGCCTTTATCAATCATGCGTTATTAGACGACCATATATATCTCGTAATAAATATGAGCGACTGATCGATAGCTGTCAACAGTCTAAGGAATTTCAGAGACGTATGGACTACAAACATTGTGCATTAGATAAAATAATATAAAAAATAGCGTATTTCTATAAAAGGGTAATTTAACCATGTAATAATAAAGGTGCACACAATATGCAAGGTATACGGTTATTATAAACAAACATTAACCTTGTGTATTTGCACTGTACAAATGTACCAACACATTTTTACAAGAAATAATAAAAAGCACAAAACTTTTTATATCCTGTAAAAATAACGATTTATTGATTACGCATTGATCACGATGATGCATTTTCTGCACTGATGCGTATTTTTCACTCTTTCACTGCTTTTAATTTTAAGTCTAATTCTAACTTTTCTAAATGAGGCTCTAAGATTAAGTTACTGTATTCACACAATATTGATTATTATTATTTGCATAACAAGAAAAACTAACTGTAAGGGCGTCTTAAAATGTACAAATGAGGTATTTCGATGCAACAATGAAGTTATTTGAAGATACTTATACTATTGATGTTACCATTTGAATTATAACTGCAGTTGATAACTTCAGAAATAACATGCTTAGATTATTGCTCTGCATTGTTTAATAATTTACAATCGTTCAAGAGCACCTGACGTATGCGCAGTTTCCACTTAGCTTTATTACCTTGCATTGTGAGGAAACATGTGTTTTATGTTCGTATCATAAATATGTTATTTATCAGAAATTATTTCACATGTATGAAAATGATGCATTTAAATGTTAGTTTATGACTAATAGAGATACCAAAACAAAGAAATTGCAAAAATAATCAAAATGATAACATCATACCAAAGTTAAACATATGGATAGTCCATGCCGTTAAATCATTTGGATTTTTCAGTGTCAAAGTGAAAATGAACTACAACTAATTATAACATGACGAATAGAATTATGGATGTACTATTAATAACAAATACACAAAATAACATAACAACACCAGAACATTTTATTGTGATTTTATTTGTATAAATATGTATGATATTTTTCGCGACGGAAACAAATAAAAAGGAAGTTACCCCAACTTTTAATTAACAGTGCAAACACTTACGAAATCGCATTTTTATTGTCATTAAGATGCAATGTGCCAATAGCTGTCGAAAGGTCTGAAATTGAGATATATTTATATTGCGTTTACTTTCCTAATTTATTTGGTGTGCAGGTCCGTTAATATGCCTGTTCTCTGTCGATACAATGGAAAGGCAATCGCTTTGCAGTACACTCATTGCGAATCAAGATTATTTAATTTAAAAGCAATATACTGCAGTGTTATGGGAGGCGTTGATATGGCATGCGCCAATTTCATTTACGTTATCGAAGACAGCACTAAGGGTGCATAACCAAGCAATGAACAATTCCCCAACTGTCAATTATGATCAATTTTAATCCAATGGATTAGGGTTATGCTTGTTCAGGTGACAATCTGATCTAGTAAATAAACCAAAGAAAGCGTACTTCTTGTTTGTGATAAACCTTATCACACATATAAAAAGTACAGGAAGGGGACAGAAATGTTATGAGGAACTGTGCATATCCCTGTATCGACAAACGGCTATGCATGGCGTTGGCTTCTAAGCTAGATAATTGATTTGAATACAAGAGTCTGTTATAACATCAAGTTAAGAACTTGTTTTAGTTAAAAAGTTGTTACGAAAACACTTAAATAATTACGACACCATGGCAGAAACACCAAACCATTACGAAATAAGAGAAAAAGAATGTGCCTATCTCCATAGTGTTTTATAGATATGTCTGGTTTGACAAGAAAATACATGTTTTATTGAGTAAAATGCTGCTTATTAAGACTAGCAGATATCATTTTGCCGCTCATATATTAAATGGTAGTCATATTATGTATGATGAATAACCACAACATGGATAAGGCTCTTTGTGCTGTCCTTAATCGTGTCTATGCGTTCTGTTATATTATTTTCTAGTAAATATCCAACAAAATGATATACATCCGACACAATTGTATACTATTTTAGTATTTTATTACAAATTAAGTGTTTGATAGATCCATTAGTCTTAGAGATGTGCTTGTAAATTATTTCCGGTTATGATGTTGTGTAATATTGGAAGATACACATTTATTAGAAACCTTAATAAATGTTGATGTGAATTGACTTCACATTGGTCTAATGTTTTTAAGACGGCCATCACTTCTAATAGGTTCATAAAAACGTATTTCTGGTGTATTATTGTAGTTTGTTTTGGTTAAAAAACAATACAAATGAGCTAAAAGGTAATTATGGATTCCTTAATTATTAGTTTGTATTGTATGGATTTGAAATTATCCTGGAAGGGTTCAGCAGAATACAATGTAAGCGTTAGTCCAATTGAGTGTGCGATGTTTGCCCTGTGGTGTTAAGTATAATGGTTAAAGCTGTTTCGTCAATTGAATGTGAATGATTTATCAGAAGAAAATATGATATTTACTAAAGCCTAATGTAAAAAGTTTACGCGGTTAAAACATCAATCAAAATTGTTCTTCTTGTTTTCTAGCATAGTTTTACCATTTTACCACTGTCTGACTTGCAAGACATGACTTAAGATATGTGAGAAATATATAAAGAAACACATAAATGCCTACTCAAAAATGGGACCCTTTGTCTGTGACATGTATTATTCATTTAGTTCTCCTCTGTGACAAACATAATAAACTTTTTCTTAATGCAGTCTGAATGTTTAACATTCTAAATTCTGTGAGGTGGCACCGTGGCTAAGTGAATTATTGGCCCGTTTTAAATTCTGGTTTTGCCAGGGATTAAATCCACGTCCTGCAACCAAACGGTGTTTTCTTGTTAATTTGTCGTGAATATGTACCTAATACGAATGAAATACATAGAATAAATTTCAAGTATTAAATCTATAAAACCCATGTAAAAACCTACAGATTAATATCTTAAATGTCGCAGCAGCTTTCAAAAGTGCAAAACTGTTAAACAACCATGCACATCTTAGCAGTGTCTTAAAAACAATTAAAAGTGAGATGCGCATGTACAAACATGTTAGAATATTAAACACAAAACGTTAATAGAACAAGCATGCTCATCAAGATGATCTGCTGACGTATTTTACTTTTCTTATATCCCAAATTCAACTATACTTTGTCGATGTGTAAGCAATATAAATCCATAAACCTTACTTAGTATTTTGGATGATTTGAATATTTTACAATAGCGGAACAAATCTTCATTTAAAGTTGACAATGTTCTTTAGCCGTCTTACGGAAGCGTTTGTTAAATAACGTCCTTTTTATGGAGTGTGTGGAACGGCTAAAAAACCATTTTGTCCAGAAAGAAGCCCATACACACAAAAAGAATTGAAGTCACTTGCTAACACTTTGTACTGCAATTATATAAATTTCGTCTTTTGATTGTCTCACTCTTCGATTCAATGCCGTGTTATAATTTGACTTATACCTGTAAATAAACTTAAAAAACTCATTTAAATTCATTATTTTAATGCTTATGCGTTTTATTTGGCTAACACTATACATACACAATACAAGTTAGCATATATGCACCTCGTATGTAGGTGCATTTTTATCTGCTCAATAACAATTTTATGTACTTACACGAACGCAGTTTTCCTCAACACGCAAAGTAATAAACCTAAGTGAAAACTGCGTAAACTTCAGATGCTCTTGAACATTTGAAATAAAACAATAACATGAAATTACTTAACAATGCATAATATTATTCTTATGATACAAACCTCTGTCATTATCATTTAGTATAAGTGTCAATATTACGTCAGCTGTTTCGTTGCTTCCAAGTGCAAAAGTTAGTAATACTAGTAATCGCATTATAGCATTAATGTTTCTCTCAAAAATGACTGTGTATAATATTCCAATGTACCAGGCGATGGACGATACATTTGTGCACTCCAAACGATTCTGATATGTTTTTCAATAACTTATTGCTTTGAGCCCATTGCTGTCAGACTTCGATGTTTAAGAATTTAATATAAAAGAAAGAGAATAGTGTTACATGCATTGATAGACAGAAAATACATGCAAAATAAAAACACAGCTTTATTCCAGACAGTCTGCGCGTTAAATATGTTTCGATTATAGCCCTTCGGGCTATTGAAATAAAATTTTCCATAGCCCGAATGAAATTTTAATAGCCCAAACTTTTTGTTGTAGTCATAGTTCATACAAATCATATTTGAAATTACTTGTCTTGCACTTATTTTTAATTGTGTTTGTGTTTTCTTACAAAAAATAACTCCACAATCAGTTTTTATGTAAATTTGTTTCTTTATTTAAGATTTTACTTCAAAATTTGAATCGACCGGTCGGGCTACCTTGCATACAATTCTAATCGACCGAACGGCCTTTTACTCGACTCGGACTTCGGGCTTATAGACTAATTCGCAGACTGATTCCAGATATTCATTCAAAAGATGCTTGGTCTGTATCTTGATATCCTTATAATCGATCACAAGTTCTGCTGGATGTTAAGTATACCAAATGAAAAAGCAATGCAAAAGGAAATTCAAAAATGCATAACATTTTTTGGACCAAAACAGGTAAACACACAACAAAAACACAACAAAAAACAAACTCAAATATACTTGCCACAGCCGGGAATTGAGACCGGTCTGGAGCGTTGCCTCTAAACCACCGACACAACTGAGCGTGACGATTAAGTCCTTCTAGTTAACGGTTTCAACGTTATGGGTCGAACCATAAACAAACAAAGCCACATTTTCGGGCCACACATTAAAAAAATGTCTGTAATATTTAACATGCATGATTAACAGTTAATTTACTGTATTTGACAGTTTCTCATGTTTATGTAAGTTCCACTGCTTAAGTATGGTTTACAATTAAGATGTAAACAACTAGCGATCATATATGTTATCTTTTTTGGCCGGACACTGAAAGATTGTCATACCTGTATACATATATTACTACGTAGAACTGTGTTGTGTTTGACAATAAAGCATATGTGTGAGAAAACACTGTCCCTTTTGTGTTTATTAACATTTTAAGTGCATGCCTTTTCTACGTTCTCTTGCAATCTGTAACAACCCTAATATCAGTGATTTTGGGTGATTACGTTTTGGACGATACCATAGAATCAAATCATACAACATTGAATGTACATAAAAATCTGTATTGCGTACGTACCGACGTATTTGCACTTGAATAGTATGGTTCTCTAGGAATGCAATAAGATTGAAACATCGTGAAAGCCTTTCTATATAATCGACATAAGGCTGACAGACTGACAGGCCTGCCGACCAGTGCTCTGATCGACCTTACGTTGGCGATGTGCTGACGTCATAGATCGTTGATCAGTATCAGTGGAATATCAATTTGCAGGAACCATTTCATCTGGATTGCTGCAAACTTCTTGCATATATGGATGACATGAACTATACTTTTCATGTGAACAACACGGGATTAGGTTGGAACAGGTACAAGCTTACATCTAAATAATTTATTATGCTGTGGATTAGATTTTGTTTCTTGTGTGCTGAACAAATTCACATATAACAGATTATAATATATATGATTGGTTTACTTGTCTTTTCATCAGTTTATATACTAGTTTTTTTTTTAAATAAATATTGCTTTGCTACGTTTTGACACTAAACCAAGTGCGCGACCAATACATATAATAAAAATAAGTGGTACCTGCACCTCAACTATTTGTTCGAAACTAAAATAATGTAACATCGAATGTGTTATGTATATATTATTGACGATATTAACTACAGAGCAAAAAAGCACGACGGAAACATCATAACAAATAAGAATTATTGCACTTGTGGTGCATAACTGACCTAAATAATGAACATAAATAAAACTTTATCTTTATTAAACAATGAATGCATGGTGAAACCGTAAACAACAGCCCGTTTCATTTGTTATTTGAAATATTCTTGGTATTTGCAAACCTTCCTTTCTTCGTAACAAAAAGCGAATCAATGAGATAAACCATCAGCGATCGAGATGTTTAATTCCTTTGGACATACCTTCTTGTTGAGAATTTTAACGACGCATTACACAACAGCTGATATATTGCAACATAGTTGGATATTATCACACTTAAAAAATTGAAGAATCCTTCTGTCATTGTTGCTTGACTTGAGCATAACTTATTATGTTTGCTTGCTATTGGCTTCAATTTGTTGTTATTTTCAATATGTGCAGTGCAATTAGATACATTAGGCAAGCACAATTTACAATATTTAGTATAAACTTTAGTAATTTGGCTTTTGTTTTGCAGTGCGCAAAAGCTCGAACCCCAGTACACTGAGAAATTCATTGGTCTCCTTTCCTTTGGTATTTGGTTGAATGAGGATGAAAAAAAATCATTTGTTGTGCTTGTTTTAGCTTTAGATTATAAAATATAAATACCATATACAGTATTTGTTTAAAAAAACGTTGTTTACACTTAACTGAATGTAACAGAATATAAAAGAATGAAGGCGGTTTAGGGTCAGGATTCCGTTAAAAATGTGCTTTAAATCATTGGTTATTCGTTCATTTTAACTGCAAAGATAAACTATAAACAATTGTCAATATTTTAATAAATGTCACATAAACTTAGTGAAATATGTGAGAATATACTTTATAAGGTAGGTCTAAGTTTTAGTTTATCAAATAATTAAACGTTTACAAAATAGCATGCAATAAAATGTATTCGCCGATGATGTGGCGTAGCATGTGACATGTTTTAAACACAATCGTTCTTTTCGTGAAAATGCATGTTGAATGTAAATATTCAAGTTTTTAGACATTCATTAAGATTTTGTTCAATCGAAACAGCAAAACAAGAAGATTCTACTACAAGCAATCAAATGCAATTGATGGTAAAATATCACGAGGGCTGCATAACCGATATGCAATAATAGAGGGCGACCCCCTTATTCTTTTGGAAACAATATTCAGGGATATTTATTTCCAGACCGTACGCAAAGGACAAGTACACATTACGCAAAGAACCTGTTACAATGTATTACGTACGCAGACCTTAAATGTACATTAAATTGTAAACATTTCAACAGGAAACACGACACACGTGACACATATTTTATAGTAAAACGAGCACGTTTTGCTTTCCGTCAAAAAGCAGCTTTAAAATAAACAAATTGGCAGTACGCGAAGGGAGGTTATCCCTTGTCATACGTATCCACATGCGAGATATAGAACAAACGTAATACAACATTTCATAATAGCCACACCAACCTTAAAGATAAGAAGAACATGTCGTAGGTGTTGTCGATTTATAGCATTGGATAATATAAACTAAGCTTATCACCAGTTGTTATTTTCATGTTAATTCCAAATATAAATATTGAAACTGAAGAGTTATATGTCAGCCCTTGACTTTTTCACAATATATTTTATATATCTTGAAGTGTCAAGGGTTTAAATGTTAAATATAATCATATCTATATCGCTTAAACACTTTAATACGTGTATGATAGTGTTGTTAGTTTATATTACATTGTACATGTGTCAGTACTTTATTTACGGTCGCTTGTGAATAAAAAGCATTCGAATGATTTCAATCACTTACGTTAAAACATTAAACTTGAAAATCATAGCATTGTTTAAGCTATGTTTGATTCAGATCGGCTATAATAATGACCGACCCTTGATGTGACGTTTCCGGTAGTGTACCCAGGCCCTCCGCTATTTTTACTTAAACGTTTAAAAATATTGTGTAGTCATATTTTTTGGTCCTCAGGGATCATGGAGTGTACATGTATGTTGTTTACATTTGAAAATGGAGTTCTGCTCATGCGCTAGGGGGCGTCAGTGGTGTGGCATCATTCATTACATTGATGAAGAGCTTCAATAAAAACGAGGCTG
>Ga0224511_10002642_pt1 | contig 12249 bp, 6 predicted proteins | sample SF_May12_sed_USG_2_FD_169988 | JGI IMG/M metagenome (GOLD analysis project Ga0224511, IMG submission 169988) | Sediment microbial communities from San Francisco Bay, California, United States - SF_May12_sed_USGS_8_1 | ecosystem: Environmental > Aquatic > Marine > Sediment | place: USA... | reverse complement strand
TAAAACAAAACTAGTAGAGTAATCAATCAGTAAAGTAGTACTGTAGAGTGTAGTGTAGACAGTAGTCTGTAGAGTGTATACTGTATTGTAGACTGTGTAGTGTGTAGTGTGTTACTCTTACTCTTAGTTATTGTGTGGTAAACGAGTAAGTGGCTGAACTACTGACCACTCACAATGCGAGTGTGACTCACTCGGTCAGTCACTGGCTGTCGAGTGGAAAAGTGAAGTCACTACTCAGTATTCACTACTAGTACTACTCACAGTCACTAGTCAGGTGAAGCAAGGCTCAACAGTCAACTAGCCCAATAACTGACTGAAAATTTAGCTACTAGTACTATTAAACTTACTTAGCCAGCACTTTTATTAGGTCTGGTGCTAGCCGTCTTCAGTTGGATCCTTTCACTTTTACTCAATCAATGATTCAGTTCCAACTTTGATTTCATTCAATTTCAAAAATGACATTGACAAAATGATAAATCAATCATCACGATCATTATTCATTGGGATCAATCATCGTGCTTATCTGATTATTTACTAGTTCGAGGGTCGGTAGAATAATGAGATAATGGACTCTCACCTTGGTCAAAGACGTCTCTTGTGCATTCATTTTGACTTTATGCAAAGGAAAATGTGGTCAGCTATCCTGTTCAAAATTATTATGACTTATTCTTATTGAGTTATTCAGTTATTGTTTGCTGTGTGTGTGTGACCTGTGGCGCAACTCAAATCACGCACTCCATTGGGCCTCAAAGCCCCTCTAAATCGACAGGGAGGACAACTCTTACGTAGTTCCTAAAATTTGTTTTCGGTCTCCTTTTTTATTCCACAGCACTGTATTGATGGACTGCACGGTTTCATAGATCTGCAGTAACCTTATACGAAGAACAGACCAATATGTGACAGAAGGTGCTTCACAACGGGGCAGAAATGTGGAAGCTCGAAGCGGAGAGAATATTGATCTTGGTAGTAGAGAGTGAAAAACTATGTACCTGTACCCCAGTACCATGCACCCGTACTCTTAAAACTAGGTACCCCATACTTTCGAAACCATGTACCCCACCCGCGAAACTATGTACCCAGTACCTTAGATACAATGTACTTCTATCCGAGATTTGACAAAACAAGTGGAATAACCCCAACAATGTTTAAAAATTAAGGGAAGTCCTGGTGTCTTTAGTATAACACAATCTGAGAAAGACAAACTATAGGATCACTTTTGTGTTTTCCTTTTCAATACTCAATTTAAGACATGTGTATTGGATAAATCCCACCACTTTGAATTTCATCAATTTTTTTCATGTTAGAAAAACATGTCTCAACCCAGGTATTAGGAGTGGATTATTCCACCTTTTTGTCACATTTCTGGCGAAAGTGCATGGTTTCGAGGGTACAGAGTGCATGGTTTCGGACTTGGGGTACAGGGTTTCGAGATTATAGGGTGCATAGTTTCGAGGGTACGTAGTTTCTGACTACCTGGTAGTATGTCATCAAGGATTCAAACCCAATTCGGAGGAGACTGTAGCCCAACATGCATGTCAAGGTCAGAAAAATAATGGTCTGCTTAAGTTTGTATATTAACAATATGCGAGCGCCTAAGCTTTTTATCCTGTCAGATACGGGCATGCACACATGTTTAGTACTTGGTCTTTATTGTGGTCGTTTCGGTGACATATTCCTATGTTCGGTCAGGATCATCTAAGTTGCGCATCGAAATGTATACATACTTATGTAATTTTAGCTAGACTTGGTGACACTGCAGTGTCAGAATGATATATATATTCTTTACTGAGCAGATATATACAGTCAAGAAAATCAGCTAGGTATTTGTGCGAAACCATCAAATCTACATTGTTAGATACGGATAGAATTCTGGTCAAAGACTAGTTACCAGGCATTCCTGGCTCAATCTCAGACACAAGCACACAAGGTAATATCATGAACAATCACGCGCGCACACACGCAGACACACACAGCCATTCACACATCTGGGTACATCCCAAACAGGACGCACCATGAGGTAGAGCAAATCACTGGGATTTTGTTGCTAAGTATTAGGAAGAAATAAACAATCGTCCTAATTAATCAATCACTCACTGGTCAGTCTCATCACAATAATAATCACAATCAACTTCACCAATCAGACAATCCACAGTCATACTTTGTACAATACACTGGGTTTCACCGGGTCATGGGTTTACGTCCTCTGATAATGAGCATTGCGCTACTTACGAGACAACAGAAAGATATTGAAAATTGTGGGGTAAAAAGGTTACTAGTAAGACATTACTGACTACTATACAGCATATGTCGTAATTTTTCGATCTCATTCTTGAGCAGGGAAGCCTCCGTTCGTAATTGGAGATTTTCCTGCTCCAGATAGACGACTCTCATCGCAATCTGCTCTTCTTTCATTCGGCGAGCGTCGCGAGATCTCTTCGCCGATTCATTGTTTTTACGCCGTTTCTCCCAATAGTCGCTCTTCTGGCCAGATCGGTCTGATTCTTCCGTTGTAGAAGAAGTGTCTGATGGGGACTTGACACGAGGCGCGTTCCTCTCATTATCATTAGTCATTGCGGGCGTGGTGGAATCAGCACCAGACTCAAACTTAATTGACGTGGTGTTTTCCAGTTGGTTGTTACTTTCGGAGTAGAGGTTGTCGGTCTGAGAGTCGGCTACCTGAAAGTTGGTGCGATATGTGAGAGTGGCGTTTGCGTGACTGACTGACTCCTGATGGTACTGGGGTGTGCCGAGTGGGACTTCCAAAGGCTAAAATAAAGTGAACAGATTTAATGTAATTCTTCCGTAACTGAAAGGTAAAACATTCAGAGATATAGACACGTAAATCCTATATTACAGATTCGTCTTAGATTATGAAAACCTAAGAACTATAACAAGGAAGATCGAAGGCTTTCAATCTTCCTTGATATATTTCTTGTCGGCGCAAACATTACAGACTACTATTCTGGTCAATAACGACCAATAGTCAATTGAAATCTCTCTTAACTAGGGAATGCACAACTTTACCATCAACACGTTCCGCAAGCTAAAAATGGAAGATCAGGTTCTGCAATACTCAATATCTATTAGTGCAAGTCAATTCCATTACTTGTAGCAGTAAAAATACACTGACCAGATACTCGCGTTGATCGGTTTCAGAGGTATCAATGGGCAGCTGTTGATAATTGTTATTCACACAATTGTTGAGCGAGTCCGTCGCAATCTTCTTTGGTACAGCAGTGGTTAACAACTCGGAAGGCACAGACTGCTCCGATGTACACTTTTCTTCCCTACTCATGATACCCCATCTGCCGGCCTTCCTCTGCCTGGCGCTGCAATAAAGTTAGTCACAAGTTACCTATCGATAAAGGTATGTCAAACACCCGGTGATGTTTTCTATTATTTACTGTGACCCTGTAAATACACTACCATCGCATTCACACCGGGTAATACTTACCACTGAGGTCTTACTACAATCCTAGTTGTTAGCTTTCGCAGTCCTCACTGGCTCACAACTTCGGCTGTAGCCTATACTGTTATGTAACAAAGCGCAGTACTGCTAAAGCATAATTATACTGCAGACCGATATCAGCCAATCGTCTTCATGACGTTATGTAATCGCCACAATACCCAAGGCAATGGCCAGCATTCTAATCCCTCAACAAATACCATTGATTAGTTAGTGGTCAGTGAATAGAATCCCTGAACTGACAGCTGAAAGTTTAGGAATAAAGGCCGGATTTAAGATCTATGGCCTTCAGCTCCTCTCCCCTCAATACAGAAAGAAATGAAAGAAACCCATATATGAATAATTACAGAAGAGTGAGTAATCAGGTCACGTGTCGAAGATATTGCAATGCAGAGAAACTCTTCAGTCCTCCAGCATTGCATCAAACTGTGTCATATGCTCCGATACACCATACCTGCGCCGAAACACCCCATATAGGCCAATTTTACTCTAGCTGGCAGAAAGATGTGAACGGATTCTTACAGCGTTGTATTGTTGGTCTCTGCTTTGATTGGTCCCGCTGCATTATACAGATTGGATGCACATTGGGGATCTGTAAAATCTGTAAGGTTACGTTCGGTTGTAGAGAAGGGGTGAGGTGATAGCATAGTGGATAGAGTACTGAACCTTGAGGGGTCTCTGGTTCGATTCCCAGTTTGAGCGAGACCTTGGTCCTCTATATCTCTACTTTGAATATAAAACCCCATAGTTACCTTCTCTTTCGGGTACATAGGCGCAAGCGGGAAGTCTCCTAATAACACACTCTGGGAATCGCTGAATCGAAGACTCCGTAAGCCAATTCCTGCACCGCACCTGTCATGAAGACATCAGAAGAAGTTGTAGACCCTCTGTCCATTTACTAGGTTATAATTAAAACATTTCCATTTGTATATTTGGTTATAATCATAAAGTTATCCTCCATTTTTTCTATAATTATGGGGATAGAAAACATATAGGCTACTGGAAACCTGCTGTTGTGTGTTCAGTGTCAATGGTGTGATCAATATTGCAATATCTATTTTGAGCTTCCACGTTACAAATAAGGTTGTCTGACTCACTACAAGATACATACAATATATTTCCATATGAAATTCTACTAAAAAGAAAGCAGAAAGTCTGCTAAAAATATTTTTTCAATAAATTCAAGTTGACCGGCCAGGAAAAAAAATCAGAGAGGATGTAAATTGTCGCAACTATAGGCCATAAAACTTTGATTGGGTGGATCTGAGGTTTTAGATGGTTGTAATGGACAAATCGAGAAGAAAGGACATAAGTTATCCGTGATTTTACTTTTCAGTCAGTCAATCGATATTCAAAAATTTTAAACATGATATATTTACTGAAAGGTGAATAGTGATAGTTTACTGATAATTGATGCAACTGAAATGAATAGTGGATTTGACTGGCCAATGGTCCAGCTGGTCTCAGCCAGTGTTTGGATAGACAGTCGCATTTCAAACCAGGGGACTGCAGACTGGTTTTGTGATAGGTGATATCATGCTATTAAAGTGGAGATTTAGCTAAACGGTGTTCATCATGTGGGCTATGAAAACAGAAATTGGTTGGCTGAATAAGGATGATGTATCATTCAGAACAGGATACAAACATCAGTATTTGTCGATCAACAGTTAAAACCCATATTCATACATGTTGAATTATATGTCCATGCCCTACTAGCTTCAAAGCTTATGCCTCACACCTCACACCATGCTTGGAACAGTGAAAACTGCTAACAAATCAATTGGATCAGTGAAACCCGTATTCGTGAAATGTACCGAACTACTAGTCACTTACTTCTGGTGTTGCCTCTGTTAAGTCTGTTTCCATTCATTAACACTTATTAATATAGTTCTTACGGGAAAGTACACCACATCGCACGCCTCAATACCCGCCACACACCGACGCCCAGATCACATGGCTTATACAATGGCCAATCAGACAGGTTATTCGATTGAGCGAGTGTCCAATAAGCACAGATGTAGAACCGTTTCCGGTTTACATATTTGTATAATGGTCTCCATAGAAAACTACAATTACAAGGGGTACATGTTACCTAGCTCTACACTCTTTAGGCACTTTTATCTCAACTCCACAGAGCCGTTGTTGTGGTCACTTAAAGCTATTTGACCAAAGAAACACGGTCATGCACCCGTACGGAAAATCGAACCCCGTACGAAACTCCTATTCTGGTAGATCGGAGGTAAGTACTGAACGGAGTCACTCAGTGACTCACTCAGCTAAGTTAAAGTAATTACTTAGTAGTGGGTGAGACTGAGAGTGGGGTAGTGAGGAACTATGTACCACATACCTGTAGTCCCGTACCCCAGTACCTTCGAAACTGTGTACTCCGTACTCTCGAAACCATGTGCCATGTACCCCAAGCTCGAAACTATGTCCTCAGTACATTAGATACCATGTACTTTCATCAGAAATTTGACAAAGAAGTGAAATAACACCAATAATGTTTAAGTCCTTGTGTTTTCAGTATGACACAACCTGAGAGAGACAAATAGAACCACTTTTGTGTTTTCCTTTTTAATACTCAATTTAAGACACAGTGTATCAGATAAATTCCATCCCTTACATCATTTTGAATTTCACCAACTTTGTTGACGTTAGAATACCATACGTCTCCACCTGGGTCTTTAAAATGAAAACAATAAACATGTTTTTATGCTGAAAAGTCAGGGGTTTAACCTTAATTTTTAAATATTGTTGGGTTATTCACTTTTTTTTGTCAATTTTCTCGTGGAAGTGCATGGTTTCGAGGGTGCATGGTTTCAGGCTTGCGGTACAAGGTGCATGGTGTCGAGACCACGAGTTACCTGGTTTCATGAGTACGGGGTACATCATTTCAAGGGGGGATAAATGAGTATGAGGAAGTCAAAACACTCACCTTAGTTCCCGGGCAGTTGTCACAGATGAAAGTTTGAATCACTTACTCCGTTAGTTGCTGTCCAATTGCAGTCCAATTCAGTACTTGACTCAGTCAGACAAAGAAGATACTCGTGCTGACATGTTTTTACCGTATTTCATGGGGATAGACTAGTGCTGCTGTATTATCATACATTCTGTACTGTACACCAAACAGACTGGTATTACCCTAGTTACGTATAGTACTACTGCCTGCTACTGCCAGTGGACAATGGGTTTAATAGTCCCTTCAACCGGAGTGTGTGACTGTGTGTCTAAAATAGACATTTGTATGCTATGGTTTTAAATGCGCGCTGGGCTGATCCATACAGTTCAATCGAAGCCATCTACAAAATAGCCCCAATCCATTTTTATAACAGCGAAGCAATACCAGACCAGTGTAACAGCCATTAAGCCAATCCCCCAGTTGTACTGAGTGTTGTGGTGGTAGACATGACAATTGCTTCAACCTCTGCAGCCCAAATTCATGCTCTCGGAGATTCTGACAGTCGGCGTAAAAGTTGGCTACCCACTTTGAGTTTATTCTCTCCTACAGGGGCGATTCCTGGAACCTTCACAGTTAAAATTGCAAGCGACTGGCAGCACTGTAGTTGAGAGAACCAGGGACAGTGTGAAGCCCGTAAGTTTACAAGAATATGAACAGATGGCTCTGACTGACCATTTGATAATCTCTAGTCTAGTCCAAAATGAATTACCTGATAATCTTCTATTCCCAATTTAAACTACTTGGTACATGTGTTACTACGCATTAACAAGCTGTGATGAATGCTGTTTTCTGTTTCAGCCAAGCAAATATGAGGTAGTTTGTTGCGGTGCGGCTATATGTTTTGAGTGAAAATTTCTTTTTTTCCGTCACTATGCCAATAATTTTCCAGCCCTATTACTGAATACTGATGGCTTGCCACAACTCAGATTGTAAAACAGTGCATGCTTTTTTATATTTTGCAGTTATTTATCCTGTAACCCTACATGTAGCATCTGCAGTAAATAGAATTTTTTCGTATGTAAACCGGGTGATTTTTTGTTTCAGGTGTATGATTTTCGGCTGACAAAAGATACAGGCGTGGTTAGTTCTGTCAGTGAAACTTCTCAGCAGTCCAGTAGAAGAGTGCCAAGTACCGAACTCACTCAGTCAACAACAGGTACCGGTGCACAATTATTTTACATGCGCTGATCAACATTTGTGTAGGATAGACCAACTTTTTATATGGATTATGAGCTCAATATCCTCCAGGGCTAATAATTCCCCATCCTTTACTTCATTGATGCGTACACGTAGTGGTAGTAACCAGAAGATACCAATCTATGATTAAGTTAAAAATCCTTGTCCCTTGCTGAGTAATAATTTAATGCTGTGGTGATCAATTCCATGACTACGAGCTTCATATAGCACTGGTCATAGAAATGTGCTCTTCTCTACCTCTACCTTAAGTCTATGCTACTTGTATACATATGTTATGAAAAGTGGATAATCCACTAAATGGCAAATTTCTCTGTTTTAGATGATCATTTAAAATTAGAATTAGACTCCTTCTTATTTTCCGGGAGCTAAACTTTTTTGCCGAAAATTAAAGGATTTCAATCTGATTTATTGACTCTCGGCTTTGAGTTGAGCCATTGTCTGGAAGAAGGGCAGCTCAAACAGCTAGATAAGTCTAATGCCACGATCACTCGGTTGGACTAGTAGCCAGGTTATCTGGCTCTTCGGGTGGGCACAGTAGTGGGTGAGAAGCAGTATAAGAGCCAAGGTCAAGCCCGCACGGTTCTTTGACAGTACGGTCGGGACATCCTTTGATGTTTTGTACCAGAACTTTACTTATGGGTCATCATGAGTGGACAATTAAAGTTTATGAAAATGGCAATTTCTAACATAATTTATCATTAAATAACAATAGTGAAATTATAGAAAATAAAATTCAAAATTTTAGTAAAAGAACACGATTGACTGTCACAAAGATTTATAGTCCGTATCTTACCATATCTTGAGTATCCGTGCAGTCAGCATAGGTACTATGTGAAGCTGATTGCGAGTGCTGCATGCCTACTCAATACTCATTGCTGTACAAAAAGTGTTCATAGAAAGATAGATAATGAAGATATACTAAATTAATCGATGAGTTTACTCTACTGACTACCCTCTACTCTAGTCTAACTCTAGACTAAACCTCTCAGTTGTGAGTTCTAACTGAGTTACTTACGTACTCAGTCACTCCCCAGTCACTGTCACAGACAGTGTCACACTCACATGCCACACTCACTCAGTCACTGTCACTGTCACTGTCACTGTAACTCACTGTGTAACTACTAACTAATAACTTACTAGTTAGTAGTGATACAGTGATTTACAGTGACTGTGGCTGGGGAGTGAGTTACAATAAGTGTCACTTGGTGAATTACTGAAGTGAAAGTTAAACTTATTGATATAATTATAATATCATATTGTACGATATTGTTCGTGACTTTGAGTTTGACTAGTTACAAGTTATAATTACTGATTTAGTGAGTCTAAGTGACTTACACTGACTTTTCATGTATGTGCATGTTAAAGTTACACTGTAAATCACAGTAAATCTGAAAGAAAAGGGCATGTTGAATAAAATTCACATCAAGGCCATGAAAAACATATTGACTCTCATGATTCTCGTGTAGCATAGTGATAAATGTGACAACATCTCTGGTTGCTTATGTCTACAATGGAAAGTTAGAAAACATACTGCAGACACTTTTGGGAAGATGATGATGCACTACACATACATACCTCAACAGGGACTGGGGTATTCTCATTCAGTTCACAGTCAGTATAGAGATACTCGCAAACTTTTAAACTCTCACATTGGTTCAATAAGATTCACTGATAAACAGCTAGGGTGTGGGTCTATACTGGAAAAGGATGTGTATGACGGAAAACGCATAATATCAATGGCCCTTTACAGACCAAACTCCCATAACAGTTATTATACCACTTGTCACAGCCAAACTATATCACATGGGTAGGTTAATGGGATTATTGCAGTAATAGAATTATTCGAGCAGGTTTTATTTCACCCATGAAGTTACTACAAGCTAGTCATAACGCCATAAGGGAAGAGTGGTTCTGCATGTGGATTGTGGTGTGGGTGAATAAAAGCCTGACCCAGTCAGTGACACAATCTGGGTCACACTTCGATTCAGTCTGTAAAGTAAATACCTCACAGTCATAAGTGCGCCGGTGTGGAGCTCCGCTAGACTAAACTAACTGCTGGGTAGACTAAGTTATCTATCTACCAAATTAGGTGCTTTGGTACCCTGATCGACATAATTTGATCACCACCTCACATTTAGACACGAGTTTAGAAACTAGCCACCATTTCCACTTAAACTCATGACTGCTGTCATCAGTGAAACTGGCAGTGATAGCTGTACAGTGCATCAGTTTTTCAGTCATTCATGATTGAGTCACTTAGTTAGTTACCCACTCATCCAATTTTGTTTTGCACTCAGTAACTCCGTCACCAGTCACAACCATAATGAGTATTTTAAGCATGGTAAGTTTCATTCCATATACGAGAAGGCATAGGATTGTCCTGTTTTCTCTTACTCACTTCAACCAGAGACATGAAGCTTATGAAGTCAACAGTGAGTGCTTGTTCGTTTCTATACCGACTGCATGAGTACTCAAATTATAGTTAGATACAGACTATGAATCTTTCTGACAGCCGATCGATTTTTTACTAAAATTTTCGATTTTATTTACTATAATCATAATATCATTATTTAATGATAAATTAAGTAAAAACTTGTCATTTTCATAAACTGTTATTGTTTACTCATGGTGACCCATAAATAAAGTTCCAGTACAAAATATCAAAAGATGTCCCGAACTTACCATCAAACAACCGTGCCGGCTTGACCCTGGCTCTTGTACTACTCTCGCCCACTACCCTGTCTGCCCGAAAAGCCAGGTACCCTGACTAGGATCATTGATGTTGGAGTTATGCACTCTCTCCGTAATATTATGTTTAGAGTCATCACCTCCTGTTTCAGCTAACGATTCCGTCTCACGCTTCTTAGTCATTTTGTATAACCAATAATTATGGGAACAGGGCATTAATATGATCTCACATTGCATTGTTGCCCGAGAATATTTGCGTGCTACTATCTGTTTATTGTTATCTATTGAACTTTGCCGATAACTTATTGATCCAAAGCGAGCGTGCTTATAGTAACCATTCGCCAGTATATCCTATACAATGTTACTACTGATCCCACAGGTAAGAAGGAGACTCAGGAAACTATTTCAATGACGGTCATGTCACTTTAACTGCGTGTGTCAGACCTGTCTTGCCGGTGTTATATACTATGGCATTCATCGCCCATGAAGTATTTTGTACTGGCTTCGGCTGAACATTTGAATTTCAATTTCAAACAGCTACATCAATGGTACAGAGTTTCTGAACAGGTTACTCACTAATGAAATATTAAATATTTGTCTATAAACTGTTTTCCAAATGCATTTGAGTAAGCAAATACAGTCTTTTTGACCGTTCCCTACGTTTAATGCCAAGTAGTGTCATATCTTTAATACCATACAAACATTATCACTAATAACATAATCAAGAGGCAATATTTTCTTGACAAAGTGCCACCATGGGATAATTAATTCAGACAAATAGTGACTGGCCAGCCAGTGGTCGCTGCCACTAGTGGACTAATCATACATCATCATTACCTGCAGCTGGGTTTATGAAACTGTATAATGTGGGAGATGATGAATTGAGTGAGACTGGGAGCAAACGATCTACCAGTGCAGTTCACAACATGTCCTCTTCACGAGCTAATGGTGAGTACATAAATCTTACTATGTATTACTAAACTGCTACCAGTCAAGCATGCGAAAAACCCAAGAAAGCAATGCATTCGCCATCTGATGTGATGCTGTGGACAATAGCAGTAGAATGAATACAGCCCGAATACTTTCTAAATGTGAGCAGAATTTCTCTTCATCCATGATGAGATAGAGACAATAACAGATCTGTAGATATCAAACCTTTTCTTATGCAAAACATATTACCATGATTGATTAAATGTATGTTCTAGCCGAAGGAGAAAATGGTAAGTGTAAACAACTTCAGTTTTTATGACACTGCACATTTCTGTGCATGCGATGCACAAACATAGAGCTAGCACACCCTGTGCTTTTGGTACCGTGACCCACGCCATGACCGTGACCCTCGCCATGACCATGACCGTGACCCTCGCCGTGACCGTGACCATGACGGTGACCATAACGGTGACTGTGACTTCAGCCAGCTTTTTAATCCTCCTGCTATTACATTTACATGAGCAGCATTGCAACAAGCAAAAGTACTTCGGAGCGGAGAACTTATCACATAAACAGATTCCGTTATTGTACACACTCTGTTATTTTAATTTATGGAAAATGTTTATCGGAAGGCACTGCTGCCCTGCACTGGATCCAACATTCCGCCGCTGCACTGCACCATAAAAATACTATTTTTTTTCCATAGAGCTACCATCCCCAACATCACTTTGATACACAGCCGATTGTGGTGTCAATAGTCAAGCTAGTTCTATAATATTAGTCTAGAAAGCGCTCAACACGAGAACGCTGCTGATTAAATGATCCCAATCTATATATGTGACTGGTATGAAGTTTCACATGCCCTGACAAGCTAATTTTCAAGGCCAATTGCTTCTCACATATTTATATTGAGACAGTAAGGGAAGTGTTGCTGATACAATGAGTTTCCCTGATGAGCAGTTGGAAGATTCCTTCAATATTTCCCCCCTGAATGCCCGAAATGAGGTGT
>Ga0224511_10002641_pt1 | contig 12253 bp, 4 predicted proteins | sample SF_May12_sed_USG_2_FD_169988 | JGI IMG/M metagenome (GOLD analysis project Ga0224511, IMG submission 169988) | Sediment microbial communities from San Francisco Bay, California, United States - SF_May12_sed_USGS_8_1 | ecosystem: Environmental > Aquatic > Marine > Sediment | place: USA... | reverse complement strand
GAACTTGGTACCACAGAGTTCACAGATGTGGGGATGCTCCCCGAAATGCGTCCTTCTATGGCTGTTAAGATTAGATCGATCAATGAAACTTTTGTGACATATTTCACAGGTGTGTCTGTAGTCCCCAGTGTGAGACCTCACGTGGACATTCAGTGCCGATGGTCGGGTGAAGCGTGCATTGCAGACACGGCATGCAATAGGTCGTTCTCCGGTATGCGTCCGCTTGTGATAAAGCAGAGACTGAGCAGAGCTCATATTTTTTCCACATATGTGGCATTCATGTAGCTCATCTTTAACAGAATGTACTCTTCTCAAATGATACTGCATAAGCCAGTTAGCCGTAAAACGTTGTCCGCATACAATACAACTGAAGGGTCGTTCTCCAGTGTGAGTCCGAATATGAATCTCTAGATATGCTTTATTAAGAAATCCTTTCTGACATAAGGAGCAAACATGGGGTCTGATTGTTGTATGCACCTGTAATATATGGTTTCGGAGATTGACCAAAACCTGTCCGCACACTGGACATGCCCTCCTAACAGCTTTTTTTCCTTTCATATCTGAAAAAGTGCAGAAAGTTGGCAACGTGTAATATGTACTAATACAACATTTACAATTTCTAACATTTGACCCACATATATCATCTGACTACCTGAAAATGCCAAAAGTTGATGCTGTGTAACATTGACGATTTCAAAGTATCTATATAAATAAAAGGACACGTTTTAGAATGGAAAAGTTCACGCTTCATGATCAATTTATTATATGCCCGAAGTACCTTGTCTCTTAGATGAGTGGTTAAGATGCAAAGGGTTAAGACGCTTTTTCACTCCATATGCGATGATATTTGGAAAAATCTTGTGCATGTGCATACTAGGGTTGTAGTTACACAAGTCGGAATGAGAAAAAGTGCAATAGGGTTTCAGAGTGCAGTTTTTTGCCTCTGTCAGCGAGCTCTAGTGCCATTATTGTGCAATGATAGAGACTCGAATGCAACAGCCTCTATTTAGGTATTTAGGGCAGGGGAAAACCCAGCAAAGCACTTACCCTGTGTTCGTAAAGGCATCTGCATCACATCTTCTAACACTACAACTGGTTCCATCTTCAGCCTATCACATAAACCCACTTGACGATGGTTTTCTGTCACTAGACTGAATGCATTTAGTATCACTGGTGATTCTACATCAGCTGGTTGTGCTTGGCTTGATTCGAATGCTAATCCCACTTTCATTGGGTGTTTGATATTCGCTACCTGAAAGATTATCATTGACAATATTTGTCTGTACACAGTTCTAAGCTATTAATTAGATGTAGTTCGCCAAGACCAGATTTATGCGCTCAACAACTTAAGTAGCCCTTTTCTTACATTTGCAAGAGATAGTAAGTAGTAACCATCTTGTAATAGATTGCAATTAAACTTTAAAGTAAAGTAAATACATGATTAATTGATTGATTGATTGATTGGCAAATTGATTCATTCAATCATTGAATAAATGAAAATTGATATTAATTTTACACTGTAACTGTAAGTGTAAGTGTGAGTAAGTCAAATTTTTAATTTCAATTTTCATTTGATTTCACTAGTTGCAGTTACTCTGTCAGTGAGTGACTGTGACTGTGAGTGTTTGCGTATGACTACCACTGTACCAGTCAGCGTGAGTGTGTGTGTCACTGTGTGACTGAGTGAGTCTGACTCTGACTCTGAGTGAGTCAGTGACTGTCTGATTGTCAGTTTCGATGTCATGTGATTGTCAGTCACTCACGACTCGGTCAGTGACTAACACTGACTGACTCCGTCCGTGACTGAGGAGTGAGTCTGACTATGAGTAGTGAGTGAGACTGAGGCGAGGGTCACTCACCACCAGGCACCACTGTGACTGTGAGTGTGACAGTGTGAGTCACTCAGAGTCAGTCATTCAGTCACTGAGTCAGTGAGTGTCGGACTCAGGAGTCAGTGTGAGACTGAGTGTGAACCATGAAACATACCTCCATAGTCCACTGATATTGATTGACTTGAGATTGGTCACTGATATGTATCATCGGTTGTTGAAAGTACACTGAGTTCATGCGAACCAGTTTTCTCTAACAAAAGAAACTATAGAGATCCGTGTTTATACCGAAATGCGCGGTGGTAACCTGCCACGCCACGAGAGAAATAATAAATCACGCAGCGCCAGAGCCCTTTAGGTTCTAGAGGGCTCTACGCAGCACAGTATTAGGGTGCGAGCCCTAAAGGCTCTGATAGGGTGTTGTGTCCGCTGTTTAGTTACGTCATATTCGATTGGTCTAAAATTCTAAGTGCTGGACGCTCCATTGTGATGCACGTTGACAATTTAGAGCCCTATGGAGTGGCTCAGAGACATAGAAACAGAGTAGGGTACTAAAGGGTGACCCGCTGATCCTAAGACAAAAAATTGTTATGGAAAGCCTGTTGCAAATCAATGTTGATGATAGTTTTTGTTTGATATCATATGTCAGCGTGCTGACCGCGGAGGTTCCCAAATGAAAAGGTTGCATATGCAAAGAATTATGGCTTGTAAGTTGTAACATCATAGTTATAAGCTAGTAATCTCATCTAGACATCTACGCAGATCTATAATCTATACTCGACATTATTACTGGTAAAATGGCAAGTAACTGTCACTGTATAGGTACAGAGACAACAACGTGAGTTATCTTCTCTATATGACTATATATATGATCTCAGTATCCACATAGTCCCTTACTTAAATTTCCTGGGTCGGCTTTTATAGAGAAGACTTTGAGCTTTTAGATAATACTATGTTTGACACGATTGGCCTAGTATTTGTGTTAAAACAACTTGGCTGAAAACAAGGCTATTTTGTATATGATAGAAGGCATTTTTGCTTTCGTAATCACCAGGGGTGGGGCGACTACTTCTGTGCCCGATCTGTTTCTATGTTTCTGGGGCGAAGGGAAAGGCTGTAGCCCCCCTCACATACCAAGGGGTGCGGTCACTTGGCTAGGCTAATATGTAGGCCCTACGCGTATGTATGTCACTGCGCGTAGCAAGATTATTAGTTGGGAATTGTTGTCTCTTGACATCACCAGCTGCGAGGTCACAGGCTTTCGTGAATCAGTATTGAAAAATTTATCAGCTGTGTAGCAATACAACAATACTAAGCTTCTATCAGGTTGGTACATGTGGCAAGTAGTAAAATACCGGTACTGTATTTCTTATATTCCTACATGGATTTTAATCACTCCTCTTGATCACAATAACTTGTCCAGCCAAGATGGTTTCGTTCAGGTGTAGGTTGTTTAAAGATGTACAGATGCTGATCATGCAGTGACATAATGTCACTGTTTTGAATTGCAAGCCTTTTGAAATTGCCCTGCGTAGTTTAGTTAAACGGCCGCTACTGAGTGACAAGGGGTATAGTTTAGTGTATATGCACTTTATTTGACCTGAGTTCATTCTGATTTTTCCAAGTTCACTTGAACTAACTTTTACACCAGTTAGAAGTGGTGTAGCCCTTCGTTTGAATATTTTAAATTCAACAACTTGTCCCAACAAGGTCCTGTATCCTTGGAGACACTTCACCATACAGTAGCAGTTTGTGCAGGTGATACATGTACTCCCTAACCTCCTCTCGGCCTCCTTGCTGTCAGAACCCGGTTACTGGCAGTGGAAGAGCCCGCGACTGCTGGTAGAACTCGGGGGCTGGCAGAGCCAAGCTCCTGGAACACCCATGATCTCTTAGTGACTTGTTCCTGCCTAAGAAGGGACGCTGATGCGGATCTGTTTCCTCCATTTGGTATACAGATACCTACGCTCCTGGCATACACCCGAATACTCTCAAATCTCCGATGTGTTATGTACCAACCCATAAACTATGCAGCAGTAATGCTTTGAGTTGGATATGGTATTATTTATTTAAATCTTTCAGCGCGCTTTGAGGCCAAACAAACAAAAAACTGTTAATGTTTACCGATGACGACGATAGCCGTCAGCGAGTTTTTGAGAACGGCCCATACGTTCGTTTGATCAGGCCACAATCAAGTCACTCCAACACTGTGTAGCTCCAAAAGTCCCAGCCAGTTTGTTAGATTGTCATTGTTGTCATCTATGGGTATGGTGTTTACACTATCGGGTGGGGCGAAAAGGGGCAGTCAGTGACAACATGCATTGCCGTCTGAGGGGACTGCCCGCATTGACACGGGTTATTTGAGGATAGCCATATCTCTTCTTTGTTTGGTTGAACATGCCAAAGGCCGGTTCTCAACCGGTTGAATGTAACCATTCTTGTTCGAGTGAGTTTAGAGCTGGGTGGGGATTCTGAGGTCTTGGTATGTAAGAGCTCAGTGAAAGGTTAACTGGTCCCACTCAGTGTGTGCCATAACTTAATCATCCAGTGCTCGGCGCTCATGCCATCTGTTTCGGCCAGGAGTTGGTGGGCCTGCTTATCATGTACAGACTATCAAATATTTGTCCTTTAGGTCAGTTCAATGTCCAAATTTATTGTGCAAGACCTTCGTGAAATGAAAGGGAAATTAAATTCAGTCTTTGAACGTGGTTCATTCTGCAAAAACGAAATTCCAAGTTTCGCTTTTAAATCGAGGGGGAGATGACATCTCATATAATACATTTTGTGGAAACCCTTTGAGGTATTCTTTATATCTTGGACAGGGTCAGAGTTATGCAGTGAGTCTTTTGATTCCACATTTCCTTTTTCCCAGGGTACTTCATTAGGATCGAGGATTCCCGATTAAGCTCATGTGCCCCCATAGAAAAGGTAACTCTATGGTGGCGCCTCCTTTTCTTGTGCCAAGATCCGAAACTGAAGAAGTAGTGAATAGACCTGACCACAGTCTTTATTAATTGACAATAGTAGTGTTACAGATTTCTTCTTAGACCTTCTTGCTGCGCATTTGACAAGCGATTTCACTATTGTTTGTTAGCCTCCGCAGATGGCATTACTTGATGAGGACTGATTTATTAGACTTGGGGAGGTCTTGGCATCATAAAACTTCAGTTTCACGGTCATTAGGCCATAAGACTCGTACCATGTACTGTGTGCAAACACTATTTGATTGATTATGATGGCATTAACAGGACCACCAGTAGCATGTCTGAAAAAAAACAAAGGAAAATATGATAAAAAAACCAATAAAACAACAATGACTACAATGCAAATACTTATGAATCAATTACATCACTGTTGTTGCTAAGGATTGGAAGCGCAGGTATCTGCAGAGAGCTTCCAACATTCATAGATTTTTCTCTGCAGTCTGCAATAACATATGGTACACCAATATTCGGGAGCTTTAGGTTGATTCCAACTCGCAATCTCACCGCATCTGGGCTCGAGACGCATGGGCATTTTGTAACTGATTCTTCAAGTGTTTACACCCACGCATCAGTCTCAGATGAAGAGAAATGAAGCATACATTTCCTGCGTGCCTGCGTGTGTTAAATCGCGGCCATGAAATCACTGGCTGCGCATGCTCAGTCAGTCCGAAAATTTGGTAGTTTGGTAATACACCACCAGATAGGCGATTACAGCAAGATTTATTTCACACTTCTGTATCTATGTCTTATATAAGAAGCCTGATATCCGCTCATTATCAGAAAGTTAATGAATCAATGGTAATTTCATTCAATGGTTATGTTTAACTCGGGATATTAATCCTTCTCTAACGCGGGGGTAAACAAAAGGGCTCAAGTAGATTTTGTTTAATCAGCTTGGCAATAGCTGATTGTGAGGCCGCTGTAGAGTTTCCTATTCATAGTAACATTGTAACCCCGTAAATCTATCAGGCATTGTATATTTACGCAGGATTGGGTTTTATACCTGCATTTTACATGGGTACAATCACTTCCTACAGAAGCTGATGAACAGCTATACATGCAGGTTTCGCTACTCTGAAACGGTCTGATTTTATTTGACATGGATAACTCAAACAAGATCTTCTTTACATTGATGTCTGTTGAAATCAGAGATTTTATGTAGTCAAACAAAAGTAGGTATTAGAAACAAGGTCCAATAGACAGTCCAGATAAGAATACAGTTATCGCAAAATGTACGTATATATTCTCCTTGAGTATCTCAATGGCCATCGGTTATAACGAGTCTACAGGACAGCAAAAACTGGTCGGTTCAGTAGTTTGACACTGAACAATTTACCAGTGTTAAAGTTGGACTGTTTACATGAGTGGTAACCACAAAGTTGCTGCTCAGATACAGCTGGAATAGGTGTCCCAACACGATGCACCAGCGGTAAAATGTGACCGCTGCATGCGCTATTTGTTTCCGTACCACAGAGTAGCACTACTTTCAGTGGTGTCTGAGCGGGAACCGCAATGTCACCGCTCCGCTCGTCTGAACTTGACTTTAGCGATTTGTGTAAACAGGGAATTGTGGGTACGATTTCTAGAAGCCCCCACCAGGTCTTCTTGTTCGTGGGTCATAAACTCCACAACCCGTGCACACAGGGATAACGATGTGGAAGAAAGCATGACATTGTGTTGCCTGTACTGGTAAACATGTAAACACTGTTTTTGGATGATTGTAGGAAATTCTGTAATGAATTTTGCGACCTTTAGAGCATGACCTTGTTCAGTGTAAGTCATCAACCATTCGCTCTTCCAAAACTCACCAATGACAGTTTAACGGAGCCCAATACCCATCAAGTGCCAAAACAGACATCAAAGGATTCTTTTGAAAGCAAAGAGAGTATCTTGGAAGCGATACAGATTTATCGCACAAGAAGACGACGTCTCACAGTTACTCCAGAGACAAAAGAGCAAAAATCGCACGCTAGACCCGCACTTCGGAAATTGGGTAAACGTCAAACTCTCACCCCCATTAAACTATCAGAAAGCGCAGTGATTCCGAAATGTGAGGAGACAGCTGTTCAGCATGACGTCGTACCGAAGCCAGTGGTAATCAAACTCCAGCAGAAGTTATCTCAGATCAGCAAGCGCAAAACCAAACCCCGCGGACAAGCAAAGATGAGACCGGTCCAAAAACACGATCCAGAAGTACAAGATCTCATTACCGCATCGGACTCTATCACTCGACAAATTAAAGAGATTCGTCAACAAAGACTAGCAACTCAAATGCTGGAAATACCTGTTGCGCTTGAAACAAATCGGAAGCGAACAATGTTTAATCGAGTGGATTATGATATTTTTCAGCATGAAAAATTTGTGGTGAAACAGAAGCAAAAGAAAGGATTGGCAATAGTACAGGGGCCCACATCGTTTGATGAAGACAGATGGGATCATGATAGGTTTCTCTATCTCAATGTCAGATTGTAACTTTTTATAACAGTATGTGGTGAATTTACTTACGCGTATGTTACACAAACACATACAACAGGCACTCAAATAGTTTTCTGGCTTGAGTCTTGCTAATTAAATGTCAACAACACTTTTAATTTCTTTTTCTTATCCTGACCATACAGTGACCCTTTGCACTGGTTGGTATTTCAATTATCTTAACAGTGGTAATCGCATGGCATGCTAGCGAATTGGAGTGAGAGGCTTGCTAGAGGCCCGTAGAAGAAAGAACGCTGCGAGCACTGGGAAGCGAACTCACAACCATTGAGTTGCATTTCTGTGCCTTGACGAATGGAGCTGCTTTAGCCCCATAGAAAGGTGGCCTACCGAGTCTATGGCTTATCATTTCCCAGGTTGTCATTAGAGATAATAATTTGTTTGCACCCCTCGTTTTTCAGAGATAAGGTTACGTTATGACTGGTCCTTGGTCGTAATCTGAATTCAACAAGGGTGAAACACAAGGTGGTACTCGAATCAAGAATCAAACCAGGATTCCTAACTCTTAAGCCCAGTACTCAATCCACTGAGTCACCATTTCACCCTGACTTTGTGCGAATAGCTTGGCTTCGATCAACAACTGCTTATCAATGATGAAAGAAAGCGATACTCAGGCTATTGATTTGCACGATGTGCCATTGTCAGAACATCACTCTTAACCGGGACCGCCTGGTCTATGGCATTATAATAATATAATGTTTAAAAATTGCGCTCCTTTCCATCAAGAATCTGCATGATTGTATCCACCCATGTGATCATTAGTCTTCGCTCAGACTATAGCTTAACCCGCCTATAAGTAAATCACAAGGATTGCTTACAAACATATAGAACATGTTTATTTCTTACATTTATAAGTTTCAAAAAGTAAAAAATATAATTTATTATTGGATGAAATATAAACAGTAAAAGAGAGCATACAAAATTGAAACCAGAAAAAAACCTAAAAAAATCCAATCAAAACGTGCGCAGAATCAGCAGGAACCACAGAGAAAAATCACAGAAATGGGAAAATAATCAAAAGTACCCCAATAGTTGTCAAACAAACTCACAAAGCTGAAATAAAATATGAAAACGTTTGGAATGTGTACCAACCGAATGAAGTGAGCACAAGGGTTATTAATCCCAGTTTCAATCCTTAGTTGTATTTCATTTTAACCTATATAGAGATACACAGTGCGATTACTGGCCTTCATAACAGCTGGAAGTTCAGAACAATGGGTAAAATTATTGCATATAAATTACACTGCATGGTCGGTCACCACGGCATTATAACAAGCGGATAAAAGAGTACAAAAAAGGATCAATCTGGCCTCTAGGTTACAATACTCTTTACTGCAGTGCAGAGTGTTGAAGTGTAGAGCTAAACTTTATAAGATGAGATCGTGACAAGTTAATCGCGCTTTCAGGGCACCGTGCAGTCAGTAGTTTTGAAGTTTTCATTGCTGCAGACCAAAATAGGATATGCTTCAGCCAAATGTAAGCCGTTAGGTCCAGAAGCGATTTCTACAAAAACATACAGATAGTATAGACAAGTCATGATGAATTCGTAATGATCTAGCAGATAAAGTAACAACCCGAGCTACAACTGTTTTTTTTTCTTTCTTGTATGATGCCTTCACTGTTATGGTGGATCTGCTGGGTTAGCTGCGTTTTTCAATAGTAACAGCTTAGCATGGAGCACTACCAGTGGATCAGTATCAATGCTCTACTTCATATAAGTGAGGTTTGGTTTTGTTATAACCAAAATGAGGAGCAACGGGAACCCAGGCTCTTATTGGTTGTGAGCCCATCATTTGGCTTTCGCATATGCCACTCAATTTTCAATATTCTTAGAGCCCTGCTTGTCTGCAAACTCCTACACTATACTGACCTTGACACCAATCTCTGCATGGATACTGCGGCCCAAACGGTCCACAGTTAGGATAATATACTGCGCAAACAAACTGCCGAGTAGCCGCCTGCCAACCCACCACAGAAGATGCTGCCAACTGATCACCGCCCTATAATAGCAAGACCAGTTACCACACAAGGGCATTATTTGAGGTAGTTTGCATAAATGTAGTATAGCTTCTTTTTTCTACTCGGGCACTCGACCATCCTATTTACTGGAGGTTCCAGCTCTGAGGCTTGTTGGGATGGTAGGAGCTAAAAATTATGTGAGGAGCTCTTTCTCGCAGTCCGCACTCAGCATGATTAGGACTTGAACCCAGGGGCTTTCCATCTGAGCTAAGCGAGCTAGCGATTTAACTTTCCCGCTATTCCGGTCACACCCCAGGACTATCCAGTTCGTCTTGCAGCTGACTGCTTCAGATTTAGTCAGTGGGTTCTGTAGTAGAGTGCCATTGGCCCTTGACATAGTACGTGTAGAAGGACTATGTCAAGGACCAACTCCACTCCTTGTCTATACGTACTATATCAACCCTGCCCAGGCTTCATTAGGGCCAATTCCACTCCCTGTCTATACGTACTATATCAACCCTGCCCAGGCTTCATTAGGGCCAATTCCACTCCTTGTCTATATGTACTATATCAACCCTGCCCAGGCTTCATTAGTCGTACAGCGCAAATGACTGAGCTGCGTTAATGACACTTTACACATAAGGAAATCATATCAATGATTGAGTGAAGGGAAAGGTTGTTCCCATAGCCCATGGTCATGCGGAGCAAGTGGCTGTGAGAGTCAACTTGTATGGGGTGGGATGCTACTCATCTTCCTCACCGCTTTTGCTTTCTCAGCCCTGTAGAGAGTTTGGTACCCATCTACTGCTGAGAATTTAACAGAGATTTAAAAGAGAAAATGCTGTATTTAATTGACCTTCAGTGCCAGTGGCACGTGCTCTAATCACTTAGCCTTAGCCACTTAGTGACGGGAAAATGAAACTTACCGGAGTCTGACCAAAGAAGTCTGGTCCTATAGTCCGGTCATACCATAAAAGGTCACTGCAGACAGCATGATTAAAAGCAAGGCAGCCATTTATTCCAGGGTCAACGCCTAGAGAACATAAAAATATATAATATTCCCTATTACTAATGTTCACAGTTGCTATTCCGGTCATTCTCGCAAGAAAGTTCTGGGTGTGCCCCAGCCCGCTACATGCCGACATAAGGATTCGAGAATGAACAGTAAATTTACGCACTATCGATGCATAGCTTTTTGTTGTTACCCTGGATCTTGACCTGGACTGTCTACTGAACTGTGTTTAGTACACCTGCATTTGTTGGACTAGATAAAATCACTGATTTCCAGCGACCGTGATGTAAAAAAGGACCCATTGTGTATCAAGTTATCAAAAAAATCAGGTTTGCTATTTTCTTACCCGCAGTGCAGTTTGCTTCATCCAAATGGTCGTTGCAGTCTGGATAACCATCGCAGACCCAATCAGCAGCAATACACTTGCTGTCATCACAGGAGAATTTCGGCTCCTCGCACGTACAGTTTGTCTCATCATGAGGGCTAGAGCCGAGGCAATCAATTTCCCCATCACATCGCTACAAGTTTTGTTTAGTTTAAATATCTTGCGACAACTTTCTCTTTTTTGTCTCGTGTGATGCCTTCACCATCGCCGTGCCAATTATGGCTTAGCATGGAGCACCACAAGAGGGTCAGCATCAATGCTTGCAAGGCTGGGGTTTGTTTTGAGCTAGGATTAAAGTGGGAACTTCTATTGCAATGGGAGTCCATTGTGACCAAGATTCGAACTTCGGTTCTCACTGTTGCAAGACCAGCACTCTAACATGAAGCTATTTCACTATTCTCAGCGAATTTCTGGTCATATGACGATGGTTTTTTGCCTGTACGTGCTATGAACAGAGAGGTGATGTGTTGGCCAACTGAAACCCTTGTCACAAGGTGTTGGTCTGGAGCTCATAGAAAAGAAATAATTTGATCCTCAAAGACTGCTCAATTTTTTCCACTCTTTGTTGGCGCAGTAGCCACACCTTCCGAGGGCCATCCATACCTGACTCTATGTTGGGGTCGCAGATTATCTGTTGGTGTACATGCAGCATGTGATGGATTAAGGAATCGTAGTTTAGTTGTTTTGTTAATTACTATGAGCATTTTGAACTTACCCATGATATCGGTATACAGGATGCAGAATTGGTTTCATTGCCAAAACATCTGAACTCTGTATTCTCATGGCATTCAATCTGTAAAGAAAAACACTATGTTTATAAGGTGGGATGATAGATCGACATTGATGAATTTCTGATTTTATACAATTTTACTGCATGGATGTGTGATGAAGTGTAAGTCAAGACGGCTGACAGCTGCCCATCGTGGCTACAGAGCGTGGCCACAGGTGCCGAGTATAGGGGCATATAACCCTAGATACTAGCACTAATGATAGGGGCAGAAGTGGGCAGAACTTACTCAATGTTCACCCCCCGTCCTATTACAGGGCCTCTTTGGTAAACAGTGAGGAACAGGAGATAAGCCCCACATCATATCAGCTCTTTATTTTAAGACTCCATTGTACACAAAGGAAAAATACATAAAAAAGTTAACCTACAGTGCAGTTTTTCTCATCCAACCCATTGTCACAGTCTGGGTAGCCATCGCATAACCAGTGCTCCGGTATACAGTCAGTATAGGAGCATCTGGCATGACCCTCCAGGCATGTCACCATCTCTGTAAGTACAGAATACTAAGCTGCGTGATGTCATCAGAATGTGACATGATCTCATAATGCTGCGCAGAACACAATCTATGACTTTACGATGGGTGGGGTGTGAGCATGATTGTGATATCTAGGCAGACAGGCGATGAAACCGTCATACGTCCATAGATATATGTATAATATGTTTATAACCATGTGCATATGTGCTATACGTCTATATGTGCTATACGTCTATATGTGCTATACGTCTATATGTGCTATACGTCTATATGTGCTATACGTCTATATGTGCCATACGTCTATATGTGCTATACGTCTATATGTGCTATAC
>Ga0224511_10002640_pt1 | contig 12254 bp, 2 predicted proteins | sample SF_May12_sed_USG_2_FD_169988 | JGI IMG/M metagenome (GOLD analysis project Ga0224511, IMG submission 169988) | Sediment microbial communities from San Francisco Bay, California, United States - SF_May12_sed_USGS_8_1 | ecosystem: Environmental > Aquatic > Marine > Sediment | place: USA... | reverse complement strand
AATGCATTGTTTATGGTAAGATACACGTGTGTTGATTACTATTATTGAACCACATGCTGGTATTTGTATACCTTCTTTTCTTGTCTGGCAGAAATTGCTGCATGATGGCCTTTGCCATTGTGGTGAGGCTTAGCTGTGTGTGACCAACTAGGTAGTGTTCCTTTAGTGATCGATGGAAGCGCTCAAATCCATTGTTGATGTGGACACCAATACTTCGGTAGCAATGGGCCCATTTCTAGAAAAGAAAATTAGGTGGTGAGACACAGTGAAAAAGTTTATGTTTATGAAATCTATAAAAAGGAGTCTGAAGTCTTTTTCTATTTGTTTTAGTGTTTTTAATTTGAAGTATAGAGACACAGTGAAAAGGTTTATGTTTATGAAATCTATAAAAAGGAGTCTGAAGTCTTTTTCTATTTGTTTTAGTGTTTTTAATTTGAGGTATAGCGCAAGCTTCGCCAAAGGGTCCATTTGTTTGTACATTTGACATGTTGCTTTTGTTAACTTTTTTGACCCACCTGTAGTCCTTTGATTTGCCTGTAACTTTTGCCTTTCTTCTCTTTCCGCCGCCTGTCAAGACTGTTGTTGCAGAAGGACTACTGGCCATCACGCAGCCTCACTGAACATCGCACATCCGTAAGATCAATCCACTGGTCAGCACTCCTGGAAAACATGTACAAAACATGTAAAAAAACTTGTCACATACACCCTCAAAAGCTATAATAAGGATATGCTATTCATGTTTGTCATAAAATCATAATAATAATTATATCAGAAAAAAAAACAGAAATTTTAGAAAATAACGCTGATGCAATCTGACGCAATTTATACTTGGCTTATTCTCACGGTCTCAGAAAAAAATGATTGATCTCGAAATCAGGAATTTGTCCAACAGCAATTTAACTATTCATCTGAACAAGATCATGCCAAAATTCTCTCAACCATTTCAAATGCAATCGTTAAGCGATATTGGCAGTTTTTTCGTTAAAGCCATTTTTTTTCGATAAAGCCTCACTTTTGCAATTGAAGATTATTGCAAACCCTTTTATAAAAAAAGTTTTCTAAAAAGAAGTACTCATTTCCAAAACAATGGAAACAATGGCTTTATTGCAAATAAACTTGACTTGACCCAAATATAATCATTTAAAGCTGCTTCGTGAGATTTATGAGCTAAAAATCAGTATCATCACAATTTTACATAGACTCCTTTTCTATGGAAATTAACAATATTTCAATAATACAAAATGAAAAAGAAAGATTATAAAATATCAATAATTTTTAGTACCACCTCATAGAACCAGAATACTCAAGGCGGGTATTTGCTCACTGTGCTTTAAATTTTTCTCCAACTTGACGGTAAATTAGGTTACATAGATAACTTATTATATAATGGTCTTTTAACGCTAGACGGTAAGAGCTCTATCTGATCAGAACTGATCTAGAGGAATCTACTGCATTTGCCAAAGGGTAGAATTTTCCATGAACTAATGAGAAAATACAACAATTTAATGTACAGCACTTCTTATTGAAAAGTTTAAGCCACAGTCACATTTTCAATGTTCTTTATGTTATAATTACATTTCATTAATAGTTAAACTAGAGCTCCGCATGTCCGAGCATTATACGCCCGAAGGATGAGCCGTTTGATAAATAATTGGTGAAAACTTTACTTGAGTTTAACCTCTGCATTCATATGTTCATCTACTGACCATGACTAGTCTTCCTACCAAGTACATTGACTGTCACCTACAAACTTTTCAAGATATTGAGCGGACATGATGTGGCTAACGGACAGACGGACGCCATACCATAATACGTCCGAAGTTTCACATTGGGCGTATAAAGAGGGAATTTTCTCAATTATCATTTAAATAACACAATCACACCAAGCAACTTGTAGTCTTGAAACACTTCTTTGAAAATGGTAAACAATAAACTGGAAACAATAACCAGCAACTGGTATGTTTATATGCAGCTCACATTTTGCTAAATATTGTATTTATTGATAAATATACTTTTTCAAGTGCAAAACCTTCTCATCAAAAGCTGTTGACTCTTTGATCCTTTATTTTGTTTATAAATCATAAAGTTTTTAAAGTCGGTGCAGATCGAAACATATGGCGTCTTGACTCTATTTTGTATTTTAATGATTCATTGCAAGTCTAGAAATGTGAGAATGCTTACGCGACAAAATACGCGGGTCTCAGTTGTTTTTTAGCATTTGTCATTATGCTTTGGAAAGCTTTCAAGATAAGGCTAGACGATGCATTGGTCGTTAATGATAAAGAAGTAATTGTATCCTCATTTCTCAATTGTCACTGTATATTTTTGTTTCCCATTAATGAAAACAATGCGGTATGTCTGTTCAGCGGAATTGCTCTACAGATGCAAGGGGTATTATTCATGTACTATGGCAGTTAGGCGTTAATTATTTCGTATAAAATCAAACCATTTGTTTAAGCTTAAAGGCTACCCTTTAAGTTATTTTCAATGTCAATTGTTTATGATATTACGTTTTTGAGTGTGTGTTCAGTGTTGCTGCAAAATGTGAGTCTTTAATTCTTTAGCGAGATACGTAATTGGGAAAAATAGATACTTCTGTGAAGTATGGTCCGTTATGTACATCGGTTATGTACATGTACAATTTATATTTGATAATAGAACTTGAACTAATAATCCGGGGTCAATTTTTTCGCCACTTACATGTGTACATGTATGTGAATTCTTCTTAAACGCAGTTTACACAATGCTGCGGTATAAAACGAGTATGTCTGATTGTTTCAATTATTCTATGCAAATGCAAGAAAGTCGAAGAAAACTAATTAATCATCTAATAGACAAAAAAGTAAGAGGACCGTTTAACACATGAATGAAGAAAGATATAATTCTGAAATAATAATATTATCTTTAGAATTATCCGGCATGTAACTCGAGTATGACATTGTATTATAAGTAAAGCGGTGACGGCAATGAAATAACATACCAACACGCAATATAAGTCATAAAATGTCGCATTATGTGGTTATATTTTTGTAAAGACAACTGTCTACTGTGTTTTGTTGCTTTTTAAGAAACTGACCTTTTGAATAAGGGCAGTTTTGACCCCATGGACAAAATTGGAAAGACCATGGTTTTATATCTCTAAATGAGGTCATAAACTAGCCATGTTTTGTGCATTGCGATTGCAAACAATATTTTTTTAACTTGAGTAGGTGACAGCCCCATGATCATTTCTGTTTTATTGGTTGGATATTTATTTTAGTATATCGCATAATATATCGAACTCATTGGGACCAAGACAATTACATTCTTATAACCAGATTTCTTTGTAAACGTATAGCGAATAAGTTTATTGTGAGTGAAGTTGTGTAACAAACCAAACTGTATAAGCAATTCGAGTTTCTTAGTTCAGAAGGCGACTGGCGCACCGAGGCAGGTAGAAAGAAAAGGAACAAAATGGTGTTCATTTGTCTTGTCATTCTTGTGAGAGAGAAAGCAACATATGTTATGCATGACGGTAGTCATACCATCCGTCATTATACACGGAAGTGCTCAAAGACGGTTTCCGTGACTGGATAAATATTTTTTCTTTTAAGATCTGGCATGTAATATTTAATTATTATGTATCGAAAAGCTATATTAGCACAGAATACAAAAATTGGTTTGATTCTTCTAAATCTTCTTCACACATTGTTTATAAAAGAAATCCTATGTGCAGTGGTTCTCAAACTTCTAAGAAATTCCCCCTTGATGTCGTCGTGTGTTACACAAAAATGTAAATTGTTGAGAACCTGTATTGTCTTGTCACTAACGCTTATACAATGCAAAATCAACATCAAATTAATGTAATTTATCTATTGTCCTGAGAAAAAGAGATTTGTTTCTTTTCTTAAACGTATAGTTGATGCACAAACGATAATTTATTGGCAATATGATAGTAGCTTCAAAAGAAATAGTTTGATTGATGTATACATCGGTACGAACTATCAAAGAACACAGTGGATGCTTACATTTAACATTCAACCTAGATTTTTTAGATAATCCCTTCTTTTATGTAGTAAATACATCACAATCCGCACGTTTTGCATACATCCATTTGGCTATAAATAATATTCATTTGTACCCTGGCCATATAAAAAATAAAAGTTTGTTTTTGTCTACAGACATATCAGCTTATTTATTGTTTGAACAAAACACATTTTTAAATGTAATTATTTCCGTCGAGAAATGTGATATGGTATGTACCAGAAGCACTTGATAATTTAGATGCTATATGCATTTGTCATGATATATTTTTAACATTTCAGCAAGAGCTTAAACGATGCATTGATTGTTTGCGCAAGTTATGTCTCTATCGTGGTGAAATGCTTCCTGCCTTTCTTATTGATCATTGCTTTAAGTGTATCTGTTAAAAGAGGTGTTTAGCAAATTCACTAGAAGGAGATGAGTTGTACATACAGTTTTTATGTCATGCATCAGTCTGCGCGTTAATTATGTTTCGACTATAGCCCTTCGGGCTATTTAAATTAAATTGTCCATAGCCCGAATGAAATTTTAATAGCCCAAACTTTTTGTTGTGGTCATAATTCATACAAATCATATGAGAAATGAGTTGACTTGAACTTACTTTAATTCTTGTTGTGTTTTCTTACGATTACATAACTCCAAAATCAGTTTTTATGTTAAATTGTTTCTTTATTTAGAAATTTTCTTCAAACTTTAAATCGACCGGTCGGGCTACCTTGCATACAATTCTAATCGACCGACAGGCCTTTTACTCGACTCGGTCTTCGGGCTTATAGACTAATTCACAGACTGGTCATGCATTTAAATACGTTGAAACTACTGTATTATTTACCGGATCAAATGCAAATAAAAAGGCTTTTGTTTATATAAAATATACAAAAAATGTCTGCGTTTACTATATTTACGAATCACAAGGATTGTGGATAAGAACTAAATATGCTATTGCGTCGTAGGTGTCATGTTTGATTTTTGTTCATGCCATTCTTGCGGAGAAAATGTCTTTAAAATTGAATAAATGCATGACATATGTAGACGCAAGTTTTAAACATATCAAAAAGAGATATTCTTTTAAGATACAATTTACATTTTTCATCCGGTATAAACATGTAATGTGCTTTTAACATTTTCGGGAAAGGCATAGCACTTATTCGAGATGTATGCTGTGCCAAATATAATACATATTGCAAGAGAAATGCTGTTTAAATTTAATTTATGTTTTAGATACCTATACTAAAACACTTAACCTGTCAAGGAATTAACATGTCTAGTAGATACTTAACAATTTACATAATAACCTTAACTATATAAACATTTGTTTTGTTATTGTGACAGTAGAACAATATCTAAGCATTTGTTAATGTAAAAGGTATAAATAATTAAAACCATTTTGTAAGTAGTTGTTAAGTTTTACTCGATAAACATTCATGTAACATATATGTACTTTCCTGAACTAAACACATTATCGAAACCCATTTCTCCAATGTATTTATAAGGAAAAATTTAAAGTTTCCCGTAACTCAGAAGACAGGCAAATCAGAGTATCGAATTATGGGCTCCTTTTATGTACACACATACATGAACAAGGTGTTAAAATTGTCACTGTTATTTCCAGTAAAATTTTAAATAGCAAAGTTCTACTTGTGCCGACCGAGATGTTGGTGGTCTCTCCGCCTTGTCTGATACAGCTCTTTGGTGTTAAAACGAGGCGATACGTCAAATAAAGAAGAGTTTTAAATACACGTTTATCAGATTGTATTCTAAATCGATGATGTGAGGTAGATTGGAAATCTTGACATTTTAAACTTTTGACACAAATCAAAAGAGTTTGTTGAACTTGCAGATTGTACACCTTAATATTTTAGACTTTTATCAGACAAATCCGTTTGTTAAGCTCTCAAAGCGCCTGGTTGCACAAAGACTCCGAAACGAACTATCGACGTGTGCTTAATTAATACCATAGGGAAAAGATTGCACATGGTTCCCACAGATACGTGCATGAAATAAAGACATATTTATAAAAAAATGTCTGAATTTAATACGTTTTAAGTATATTCACATTTTATAGCAACCTTTTGGTTACAGAAAATCGCGGCCTTTGAGCTCAAATTTTTACGCGACTGAGTTTGATACTGTGCTTTATTTGACAATAAAGTCACGTACAAACATAACCAATTTCTTAAGTCGTAACACAATAAAAATCTGTTATTCAGTGTGCCATAATTAGAAACATTTCTAAATTGCTACTGAATTATATGGGTTTTTTTCTTCCAAAACTTATTTACAAGGTACAAGATGTTAACAACCTCTTGTCTACACCTCATTGCAGTTTATTTCACAGTAGACCACGACATACAATGAGGGTAATTTGTTGCTTTAAAAAAACTAATTTGTTCATTAATTCAAAAGAGACTATTTAAATTTCATTATGTAGTGTATCTTTAATTTGCTCTGTCTATTTAATTTCCGAAATACTTGTAATACAAAAAATATAAAAATAATATAAAATTAACCATACTTGGTCAACACCTGCAACTAAAGTGTAACAACTCGTACAAGCTTAACTTTTTATAGAGACTGCAACGAGTTATGTATAAATAATGTCAGTGTATTTGACGAAACAAGTTTACTTTTATTCTTAGACGTAGTAAATGATAGATAATTAATAAAGTATTTGCTCATTATACCGTTATTAGTCAGTAAAATTCAAGCATCTACCAAACATATTAAAGGTAAAAACCTGCAAGCCGAAGCAACACTAATCCACTGTTTATGGATAGCTGTCCCTGTGTCTGCCTCTCGACACACTGCTCACTTTTATAGACTAGAAATCAGAGTCCTACACAATAGTCCAAAGGGTATGTGGATAATTTGACGTTTCGAAAGGTATGTAATGTGTGCATTTATTTATTATGGCAAAGATGGTTTTTAATACTTTAACCTAAACCTCTGTTATATACACTGTCTATCATGGTTTCGAAAAGATTCGGATTCTAAAAAAGGAAAGTAAATAACCCCCAACAATAATTACCGGAAACAAAAAAAAAACAAATATAACGTTTAAAAGGGACACAAACTTTATTTAAATCATTTATCAATAGTATGAGGGATATTTTAGTGCAATGTACAACAACATCGTAGAAGTATATCATAAACCTAAGTTGTTTGACATTCATTAAAAGGGAAGAACATGCAGGTATTTTTAAAATACATATACGTACGTATTAATAATTATATCTAAATGTTCTAAACTACTTTTAATGGAATTGGTAAAACAGATAAATAAACAAAACTTGCAGTTGCCTATGGAAAACATGTTAACTATTATTCTAGGGTATAGTTAATGTTAGATTACCAAAACTGCAATCGCTGTGTTCATTTAATTAGTCCTCTAGGGCTGGAATGTAGTTTGTTCTCAAAACGCTAACAAATCGTGACTTAACACTACAGAACAATGTCTATAAACGTGTTGGAAAACAAATTAGCTGGTAGACAATACTAAATTATTTAAAGTGGATTGCAAAAACCATTTCCTCAACTACATAAACATTGTCATTTTGTTGTACAATCTGATAGGAACGAGTGTTACCCCCCCCCCTTTTAACACAGTATTCAGGGGTTTTAATATAAATTGAAGGGATGTGCAAAGAAAAAATGTTGCAAATAATGTAGATGGAGTCAAGTTTATAACACTGATCTATGTACTCAAACGGCCGGTAAGCAGCTCGTAAAAGTCCTGTTATTTTGTACGCAGGCCTCAAAATTTACATTTAAGAGTTGCCATTTCCAACACCAAACACCAGACGATGTTCTGGTTGTTAAATAGTACGAAGGGCCAGAACAAGGTCGTACGCAGTACGCATGAATAAAATAAAGAAGTACGCAAGCGGGAAGGGCTGTTTAACCCTCATGCATCTTTTTTAATTTAACATAAAATGTCAAGGTTAGCTTTTACCGTCGTGTCAACTAATGCGTCCCATGCGTCTTTTGTTGTGTAACCTGTACATTGTATTACTTAACATGTAAATGGACAGACGTGTTAAAATGACTCTGAAATGATGCGTCCTTACTTAATTAGAAGCGTTTGCTGTACCCTCAAGAGATTCCATAGCACAAACATTACTCTATCAACGTCTCGGTAATTGCTTTCCTTAACCATCAGGCCTATACAGCAACTGTTTTTTATAGGCATAAAATAAATCTGAGAAAATATTGATTATGGGGGTGCATAACCTGCACGTGGAAAATAGCAGCCTCGGTTTTATTGAAGCGTAATTTGCAAAACAATGGTAAAGAAAGATGCCACGCCAATGACGCCACCAAGTGCATGCGCATTATTTTCAAAACAAATAACAGTTTCGTGTGATCTCAGAGAAATTTTGAAATATGACTACGCAATGATATAATTTTAAAGACAAAGTCATAATGAGGATGTTTAATAAAAAGTAAGTCCCTTGCATGAGAACGATAGTTCTTACAAAATGCATAATTTTATGTTAAATTATGCGAACATATCCGATTTCGACAACACAACACTAAAAACAACTTTTATATTCTACATAATCCCTAATAGAATGGGGATGTAACTAAATGTAGTTTCAGTGGAAAAGATACCCTAGTAAATGCCTTTCAATCTCCCGATCATGCTAAATGATGTCCTTATGTCGTCCGCGTTCTGGAAGAATGGCTCACTAAGTTATACTAACATACCTGGCGTCACATACATACATTTCTATTACGCCAAACGATGTTAAGAATACATTAAGTGTTTGTTCCGAAACGTAAATACCTACGATTTCTAACGTATCTCAGGCAAAAGTGTCGGCCTTACCGTTACACGCGTCAAAGTACCGTAAGAACACGTACATTTAATTTGTATATTTCAAACAGTAATGAAAGTACATGAAAGGGCCTTGGAATGTCGGTATGCGAGTTCAGACTTGTATTTAGAACAAGTGTCATTTGGTATTTTCAGTTATGTCAAACATAAAGAGAAATGTTGATTTTATTTAAATAAATAATATTAAATATGTACGCTATATCTTAAATATGCCACCAAAAGACAGTTGTCTAGTCATGGTATACTTAACTAACCTAATATGTTTTGAAAACTGCTTTTAAGTCGTGTCGGGGACGAACATAACCTAAACGTTATGACAAAAGTGTCGGAAAGACTTAAGCATGGTACACATAATTTTTTTTTAATAAAACAAGTACATACGTGATATACGATGGCTCCAGGCACGTCAGCATGGCAGGGTTTCTGTCCGCTGATGATAGTGGCCTAGACACAGAGGTAGGCGGAGCCTGTGATTGACAAGGCACTCGCGCGAGTCTGAGTTTTTGTTTGTTAGTTGGACAGTTGTAGTCGAGCGACATAGAGAGCTAGAAGACGTATATAATTTATGTAACCGTGTATTGAAAAACTACACGGTTTAAAAGTTCAGTTAAAATGAGAAAACATATTTATTTGTTATTTGTATTGAATTATATAACAAACTTATGCGTTTTTCATTTGACGACGACAGATATGCGTCGTAAACCTTAAAGGATTGAACCCTTGGTATTCTATATCACAGATGCACTTGTTCTGAAAAAAGACCAAGTAAAAGCATGTTTTAACATGGCGAGTTTTAAATATTGCTCTGCATTTATATATTCTAACCATGTAATTCAGATGTTTTTATCGTAAGATTAGTTGTCGTTTTTTACACTATTTTCTACATGGCAATGTAACATCACATTTAGCTCTCTCGTCAAAAATATAATAGCTTTATTAGTTCATTTAGTAATACCCAACTAATGTCGTTTTCGTATTTAAAATGGATAGTGGAAACCAATGGAAATTTAAGATGTTTATTGAAAATAAAATGCATTGCCTGTTAGCTCAGATTAAAGTTCCAATATTATAGTTAAATGAAAACGGAAATAAAACCTTTGCTAACGTTACCGTAGTAACATTTAATTTAGGCGATTAAATCATGTTGTGCGCTATGTTCGAGCCTTTGCATTATTAGAAATACCAAGCGACTGTAATTGCGTTTTGTGACAATATCCTCCATATTAAAATGAGAATTAAGCGAGTTGTATGTTCAATAAAGTTATAGGAACATTATTCTCAGTGTATGGTGCAATAAGTCTAGTTTATAGAAAGTATAAAACGTGTTGCGTGTGGACATTTTAGAAATAAACTACCTTTACGCTCATAACGACGACACTCGTTTACAAATGTATGAATAGCGTATTAACAGCGTTTTTATAACGTATGAGTAACTTACAGTTAACGTTACTCTAGTGTATCCAGCGAATACCTTGCGTATGGTAAACATGTCCAAAACCACACTGGCATTTTGTAAAGTGCTGAACCATTTAAAATATACGTGTTGGACACTATATTAAGTTTGTAAAATCAAAAGTAATACGTTGAGGTGTTTAGATAAATAAATGCAGTAAAAGCGTATATAAGAGGAAGAAGTTTAACCACAGTTTAACCACAATGTTCCAAAAGGCTCTTCATGATAATGAAAAGATACGTAATTGAACTTCTTAAAATGAAATAAATAGTAGTTTAATTAGTGTTTGTCTAGACGTCTAATAGTGCGTTTAGATGTGCAATTATTACAATTGTTCGAGGAATTCCCAGACAATACGTTAGTTATATGTGCAATATGATCGTCTAGGACGGTATTGACACTTCCTTTCTAGTTTGTCATTCAACACAAACAGATACTCGTGTTCGGCAATATTCCATACAGGTGCATGTAATGAGCCATTGTCTCAAGATATATGTACATGGTGTTTAGTAATTTGTCTGTTGAGACTGTTTTAATTCGTAGTGTGTAAAGCACACAGTATCGCAATCACTACGTGCTTTGAGCAGATTATTCACGACATGGTTTCAAAAGTTGCAATATACTATATAAATACAGTTTATAAAACAGTAGTTTTTAAATCTAGATCTTAAGATATTTCTGTTCAAATCTTAAAATTAAAATAATCGCGCTTGAAAGTTTTCAGGACGTTCTTGTGTAGTTCGCACAACATGACTTAATGGAAAACAGACTGGTCCAAACAACAAGCATTTTGTGACTTTTGTTGTTTGAAGCCCCTTTGTTTTGTTTTTTAATCTAAAGTATAACGATCATGGTTAGTTTTTATGATTTCAAAACATTAACGTAGATATACATTTTATATGTAATATTCCTTCTAAATTGATATCTTCTTCTTTATGACTCATAAATAAAGCATACGAGCCTAACTTAAAAGGGCATCTGTATTAATCTCAGTGTATCACAAAGGCATGCACAAAATATAAATGTGTTTCCGTTTACCCGACCAGAAATAAAAATACGACAGTAAATCTGTCTTTTTGTTGTTGTTCTTGTTGTTCTTGTTTCTGCTTTTAGATTTTTATCTCTCATTTCAAGTGGTAATCCGTAACACACTTTTTGGTAGGTCTCACGTAACGTTTAGAAACATTTTGATATATAATAATTAATAGTTTGAGTATCATCCGCTCACTGTAAATATGTTTAAGTCTAACACTTGTTAAATGATTATATTAGAAAGACAAACATATAAATATATGATGATAGCGTGTGCGACAGGGTCTTAAACAATTAGATTGGACAATATGTATATATTGTATTATTTACTTTGTGTACGTAAATCAGATGTCTGATTTTCATGAGTGAAAAAATAAGTTTTCAAATTCAAAAGATGTAATGGTTGTAAACAGAACTTCTGTCATAAAATATTTGAACACTTCCGTCTAACATTTTTTAAATTATAAACCAATATTTAGTTTTACAATAAAACAGGTCAAAGTAAGTAAATATTAAGACTCCGCCTTTAGCGTACTTGGTGCAATAATTCGTTATTAAGATGTGTTATCCTCTGACACATTAAATCACCATATTGTAGTATACCAAGTTACAAAACAGTTCATAAGGTCCTACAAGTCTACTTTAACAAAAGCGTCCTTAGAAGATAAGATTGTTTGTTTCACCCTCATGCGTGCCTGCCAACACACACATTACTCAATAACAGTCTCAATAATTGCCTAACTTCCACAGATATGTGCATACAATGAAGAGCTTTATAAAGACGTTTGATAAAATAGCAAAATAGTAACACCTTCTGCACAGAATACTTAACACATGATTTAAAGATGCTATGGATATGTCTTACGACCATGTGTTTGCATTTTACTTTTCTAACCATGAATGTAATTG
>Ga0224511_10002639_pt1 | contig 12258 bp, 10 predicted proteins | sample SF_May12_sed_USG_2_FD_169988 | JGI IMG/M metagenome (GOLD analysis project Ga0224511, IMG submission 169988) | Sediment microbial communities from San Francisco Bay, California, United States - SF_May12_sed_USGS_8_1 | ecosystem: Environmental > Aquatic > Marine > Sediment | place: USA... | reverse complement strand
CTCAATTATTCTAATGGGATTTAAGCGAATGGCTTGTTCATACACTCAGCCTTCCGCCTCGCAAACCTTATACTTCGTTATCCCTAGTGGCAACTTATGAGATCTGTGTCATGTAAGAGGCTAAGCTTGAAGCGTTGCCTAAAATGCTGCATGTTGCATCTGAAATGGCCAAAGAGCTCTGAAAATTGTTTTTCATTATCTGCCCCTGATTTCACGAGTGCGATTTCTACTTGTGTCAATGGATAACCCTTACAGGGGGTAGGAGTACATAATCCGTAATACTATTATTGATTATTGTTGAGTGAGAGAAATACGATTTATGCCTATGGGACAAGGGTTTCTTGCGTATGTGACAAGGTTTTCGGCATCAATTGTCGGTGCTGGAATATAAGTATCTTTTATGTGTTCAAGGTCTGGATGGGAAAATAGACTAGACTATATGTACTCATAGTATAAAACAGATGTAGCAAAACTATATAGGAAACTAAATGGAAAAGATGGGTCTACAGACGTCCCGTCTGAGGGATGTTTTATTTTCATACGCATATTTCTTGTACGAGGGCTGTTCAATAAATAATGAGACTGTGCTTATAACTTTTTAATTTGCCTTCAAATGGAATTAAAGTCATTATTATTGTAAAATATAACTTATTTCCTACTAAATGTCCAAATATTATAGGCTAATGACAAACAATATAGGAACAACATCATTTTCAATTACCATAGTAACGCACTACCGCCCCCTTTCAAAATTGTGTGCATATGGCATTTTTTCATGACAAATAAAGTCACACGATTGTACAAATATTCAGAATAAATCTCACAGAACATTTAAAGGATGCGTTCCCAACATATATTGCAAATATTAAAACATTTAAGCATGTGGTTATTAAAATATGAGCTTTGAAAGAGAACTGCTCACAATGAAAAAAACGTCAACATTGAAATGCACTTTGCCATTTGACAAATGATCACATTATTATGCTGTGTTTGTTATGATGAAAAACAAATAAAAACTTTATTTTTCTGATTATTATACTATAACACATTTTCAAAACATAAAATGCTAAATCTATCATTTAAAACTTTTTTCATACATATATTAGCAAAATAGAAAAGACACAGTAATGTCAGACAAAGAAGACGTCTTACAGGTGTTAGTAGTTTTACTGTTTACTAAGGGTCACTTTTGAAAAGATATTTGTAGCCGGGACTTGAGTTTTAATACAAGAACTGGTATTTAAAATGTTAGAACTGTTAAAAGAACACATTTGCGTTATTTTAACAAACAACTTAATGCGACATTAATGTTTTTATATAGATCTACATTTTATTATATGAGCTTATGATAACTGCTTTAATAACGTTGTGACATCAAACAGTGGGGGCGATAACGGCAACATGGTCATGTTGTCATGGCTGCCATTTTATAACCGTTTGATAAAACTGTCTTATTTTTGGAGGTCTACTACCTCAATGATTTATCTTAATGTTTATAATACTTGTGTCTTTGTACTTTGTAAAAGGTAAAAGTTATGAGCACAATATCATAATAAATATATAATAAATAAGCGAAAATAAAAACAACAAAGTATAAGATGTTTTAGTGTGTTGGTAATATAAAATACTCAATAGGGTCATAACCTGTCCATTTGCAGATAATTCAGCTTGAACCCAATGGTGGAAATCAGCAACAACGGAGAGCGAGAAGGCGTATGTGCCGTCCACCGGGGCAATAAAGATGCCGTCATGGTGGGAGTAACTGTTGGTCGTATCTACCTTCTGCACGAAACAACAACAATGCATGCAGGTTTTGGTCGAAAAAAATAATTGCCGGATATAAAACACTATCAACATATTTTTGTGCTTGCAAACTGTCAAATATTTACACCACTCATAGCGGTATTCATCCATGGTGGTGTGACATCAATATAAAGTTTCCTTTAAAAAGGAAGAGTTGCCAGGTTTAAGTGAGTGTTTTATTTTTTTGTGAGACATTTGGGAACTTTTGTGATTGCTAGTCACAATTAGTATACAGTAAGTCCATTACCACAAAGTTGATGACACATCACAAGGAACTGCTCAGGTGAGGTAAAAGACAATTACAAGCATATGTTTCAAATCTCTGTTTTTCCTGAAAGTTTGAACACAAATGTGGATTTGGAGATCTTTTAACATTTTGTAATATTATGCACATGTAATGAAGGTCATCATTTTTATTTAAATGATATGCAGACAAATTATGTAATATAATGAGAATGCCAAAATTATCAAAATTAAATTTGTTTTCGAAGTGTATGTTTAAATCTTTTATTTTCATGAAAATGTGAACACAAATGCGGATAAGGAGATTGTCTGACATTCATTATAGCATGCATATGTGTTGAAGGTTATCATGTTCTATTTCAATGATATTTACACAAATTATGTAATGGAATCATTAAATAATATGATATAAAAGCATCATTAGCAAAAAGATAAAATCATTATTAACTAGAGTTATCAATGAAGGTGAATAATACACTGCAGTACTCAATTTTCACAAAAAGATGTGGTGTGATTCACTTCCTTTCATCCTTATTATAACATGAAATTGAGTTATTATTGCAATTTTCAGTACGGTACAGTACGGGGGTTACAGGGAGCCCTGGGAAAACCCTATCTGACGTAAACATTCCGGAAGTTAGTATTGGTGTTTCTCAACATTTACAATACCGTGCATAATTATAATTTAAAGAAATCAGGAACCATCACAGTAAAAGCGGCCATATTGGAACCCCAAAATGAAACGAATATATGGGTTGCGACTGTCGACGCAACCCAAAAATAAATAGAGGGAATAGTTTGTGTTGTTCAGTTTTACAATGAATTAAAGGATATAAGGAACGTTTATCAAGATTGCCATGTCGTTACGTTTACAGTCGCATTACTGCAATTGCCATTAAAGCCATTACTTTATGGAAAAAAAATCTGGCATCAACGTCATCTCTGTGGCCTATAGATAACGTTCAGACTAAGAAGTCATATATCCCGGGTTGGATTCCCTGCTCTGACTAGGATCTTTACGTTTGCGTTTTGTTATTGTTTCATTTTTTAACTTTTTTGGTCAAAAGCCATTATTTTTTCCTGAAATGCTGCCTTTGCTTTTTGCAATGTTATTTCATGTATTCCATTTAAGGTACTGCAGCTTATGACTAAATATACTACTCAAAATTTGCTAAGGATCACTTTTTCTACAGTGTGTTACTGTTGTGTATTTGTAATAAATATGGAAATTGATTTAAAGGAATAAAATATAATTAGTGCAAGCTGTACATGACAAATCGATAACTTATGTACACAATAATGAGGTACTTGTACAGGTGTATCGTTAGCGATAGGACTGGAATATGTAATGTCAAAAAGCTTATCCTTAGCAAATTTTGAGTAGTATATAAGGGAACCCACATACAGACATAGCATCTTCAAGATGATACGGTTAAAAAATTTAACTTACCTCAACATCGAATACGAAGGTTTCATGAACATTGAAACATTTGCCAGCGCTCAGGTATGCGTAGAAGGCAACCACATCGCCAACAGCACGTCCTTTACAAGAAGTGGAAAACAATAAATACCCAAAATGTCATGAAAAACAACAACATCTTTTTACAACACTGTTGTTTTTTACAATAATGTGTTTACTGTTGGCGACGGTGCCTTTTCTAAGCGGTATACAATATAACTTTAATGTTTTCGATTTTATTGAATACTATTTTGTCAATTTACAAAATGAAAACGGAATACTTTCGAATGTTATTATTTTGTTCACCATTTATGACATATTTGTTTGATTTAACTTGATTATGGTATAGTTATAGGCGCTGTAAAAATGCGAACAACAACCTTATTTGGATCTTTGAAGTAATGTCCTCTTTACCACTAATAAAAACAATTGTTCATATTTGTTCTTATTATCTATGAAACAACAGGCAAGTTTACTTACTGGTCATATGGTTGAAGGGCGATGTCATGTTCGCGATTTGTTGGCGCAATATTTTGTTTTCATCTCCCAAAGTTTTCAACTTAATGTTTTGTTCAAACACCAGATTTTCGAGAGAAGCTAGTCTCGATTCGAAGTCAGCCTTGGCACAGTTTAGAAACACTGCACTGAAAACAAATACATGAGATATGGCAAACATTTTAAAGTGTAAAAACTGCGCAGGTCTTCTTTACTGTACACATTTATATACTCAACAGAATACAAAAAAAATGGAACAGATAAGAACAACCTATCACGAAACTAATTCAGTTACGTAGGCAATATACACTAAGATGGATCGTTTATGCAACTAGCAGTGCGTGAGCATAATGCGTAATTTAAGCTCGAAATAAAATGCCCCCTAAACTCTCGTTGAGATAATGCTTTTGTTTGTCAATGACATAATTTACATGAAATCCTATGGCGTGTTGAACGTTGCAAAATTCAAAAAAAATATTTTTATGTGATACATGGCACATTTATATTGTTTAATTTTATATTTATGTTGTAAAAAGAAATATTCATGTGGTAAAATTCCGCATTTGCATTGTATAAAAATATTTATGTTCAATATATGTATTTGCATTCCAAACATATTTTTATTTAAATGGTAAAATATTTAAAATATGTAATTGTTTTTGTAAAAATCACACTTTTTACAAATTCTATCAAAAGCAAAAAAGTATTTGTTTAATAATTGCCTTATGGGTAATGGTTGTAACGAACGATTCCATTGGACGATATGTTGTACACACCTTGTGGAAACAGCCATTTTTTCGTGTAGAATTGGGTTCATTGGAATGTAAATCGTGCGTTACAAATGATATAAGTATCCCATGATTTTTTCACTTTATCGAATACAAATGCGGGTTTTATACCACATACAATTTATTTTTACCATATAAATATAATTATGCGTTTTAAATAAAAATAAAAATATAGAACATAAATAATTTTATACAATATAAATACTGATTTTTACCATAAAAATATTATTTTTAACAACATAAATGAATTTTTTATACATATATAAAACTATATCATATAAAAATATGTTTTGCAACGTTCCAATAAAATCCCTTGTTGTTACATGCTTTGAATTAACATTACTTTTTCTGTATTAATAAACGCCACAATTGATTAGGCTTGGTCCGAGTCAACTAAACAGACATGTAGCGGTTTACAATAGATGTGCACTGTTTTAGTCTACTTAGGGCCAAGTTCAGGGTCATTAGTACCGCCATAGTTGCCGAAAGGATTAATGTTTTAGGTTACTAGTATATTAGATGCTATTTTGGGATTTGACAATAGACCTTAATCCAAAACTGTCATTGGATCTTAATTACGATTGGCAAAATGAATAATATTTTGCGAACAGTACATAAGTAGGCTAATTATCTGCTTAGAAGAGGGTACATTATTGTAGCGGAAGTCATTGCTTGATTTCCGGTAGAGTCCGTGACGAATTATTTTATAGTGCTCCAAAGATCCTTAGTCCCATACGCTCGTTTGTAAACAGTTTATTTGTATTGGAAAAGATCTGGGGCATCTAAAATTAGTTTAGCAGTTTACAGGATTAACATTATAATACGAACTGTTTGCCAACGACAGAGGCAACGCAGCGGTGGTGAAGTGGGTAGAGCGCAAGAAGCTTTTCTTTTGAACACTTAGGGTCGATGGTTCGAATCCTGCTTGAAGTCGTATTTTCATACATAATAATTTATATATTTTTATCGTTTACTATTTGATATATGACCAGCTGTAACAAATGCATTTCCTAACACAAATTTTGGGCTTCTGTCGAAAAACGATAATTGCTTAATCTGTTCAATGTGTTTCACGTGATTAACCAACCTAATTGAGGAATACAAGATGAGTTGTATACATAAATTTAGAAACGCATTTTGAAGTCAGACATAATACATCACTTGAGGGATGGCATCACCTTAATAATGTCGTCATTTAAAAAATGCACATGTTTTAAAAATTCTTAAAATTATGACTTTTTGTGCGATTTAAAACTGTTTACTGTTAAATACGTAATTATAGTCTTATATTTATTATTCTTTTAAATATAGTTGTTATTGTTAAAGATAAACAATAAATACATAATTTTATGTAGAAAAACAACGAAAAGAAAAAACACCCTTTATCAAAACCCGATTTCAGGATTCGAACCCACGCCCAAAGTGACTTCTCTCGATCTAAAAACATAAAATAAACCCGGTGTCTTATCCCTTGCACCACCGGCGCTTGTATACAGATCCGCTAATATAATTTTCTTAAAAGGCTTCTTTGTTGAGATTTAAACCATGCCCTATTTAAAGCAGTTTGTTTTCATAACACAATATTAAGGTCAAGTTCCCGGATGAGACTAGTGTTCTCTGTACACTTATAGAATCGTGTACACTATCCCTAACCACAAAAATATGTCTGTTTTCGTGTTTTCATGTTGATACATTTGGCCGAAATTGAGTGATTAATACAACAACAAAAACACTGGGTCCTAAATTCGGTACCGAGTTGTACATAGCAAATACCCATACCTGTCTTTAGGTAAAGTTTGTTTTCTGAAAACAAACTTTACCTATTGGTAATTGGTATAATTCAGCATTGTTTTACCATATACCCTCATAACCAGGACGCGCATGTCCTAAGAAAGAGTAAAATGTACCCATTGGTGTAATGTGAACGTGATGTTCAAACAACATACAGCGTTTGTAATTATGATTCCAGATTCCAATATTATTATTTGGTTTTGTATTAATTGTTTTCGACCATAATCTTCTCATCTTTTTCATGCGTTTATAGAAACGTTGTTATAATGTTTAAATATAAATAAATATTATATAACGCTTAGCATTCTATCCGCAGATATAACTCCATTGCAATCCAATATCTTGAACCAACATGAACAAAGAAAGAGAATTCTTAGTGCAATAAATAGGCCGTCATGATGACTGAAGTTGTCAACCACATCTGCATTTTACAAGTACCACAGTTGGTGCGCATATTTCCAAATTCAGGTGTGGATAGGCACGGTAACACGTCTACAGCCAACTGGCTGGGTCTGGACCATTGCCAACAACAGACTCATGTCGTTGAAATTAGATTTGCCACTGCTCTTTAGAGCCTTATTAACATAATAAAATGTTCATGCAAACAGAACTACGATACAGAAGGGTGTACCTGCCAAACAATAAATAACAATTAGGTTTGAAATAACATTTGCAAAAACAGAATGCTTGGCCGTCGGATTTTGCAACACTGCCAAACGAGAGAAAACTGACCCAGAAACTGATTAAGACTTAGAGTAGATTGCATGTTTAAAATGTTGGTAACGACATACATGGATATGGGTAATGATTTTTGTTTCCTTCTTTAAATGTAATTTGGTCATACTGTTGACATGAAAATGCGTAGACCATATGTTTTGAGGCTGGAACTGTCAGTTGAATTAAACAAAAATGAAATTTAATACCTAGACATGAAGTTGGTGATTTTAGGTTTTTCTCCTATTTCGATTTTTTAGATGTTTTATGTAGTAACCAACAGGTAAAAGGAGTTGAATCAAAGTGTTTAATTTCTGTTGCAGTTTTTAAGGTTATGTAATTATTTTGGACAGGCTGACAGGACAAAACGCTATGTTTAGTTTATGGATTTAAAATTATGTATAGTGATAATACACTAAAAGATGCTAGGGTTGTATCTTTATACCCTTATAATCGGTCCCAATCTTGCAATATGTTAAGATGTATACTAAATAAAATAATATTGCAAAAGAAATTGCAAAATTTTGAGAGAAGTAATATGTTTTGGTACAAAAAAGTAAAAACACAACAACAACAAAACAAAAAATCAAACATAAAAACCCTTGCCTGAGCCGGGAATTGAATCCGCGACCTCTTGCACCCAAAGCAGATGCGTAACCTCTGCACACCGAGTCAACTGAGAGTAACGATTGTAGTCAAGCTATTTTACTGTTTCGACGCAATGGGTCGAAACGTAAATAAACAACCATTTGGTAGTATTGCGGGCAATACAGTAGTCCCCTACCGGTCCCTCAAAAAGTTCTTTATTTATCATTAGCTCCTGTTTATTGTCATTTATAATTCAACTTTCAGACAGAAAACTATAATTACGATGTACAAAATGGACACATTCCTTCTTCTGTAGACCACTGAAACTGGCTATTTAAAAACACTTCTTAGTATAATGCAGTATAGTACGCACAGAGCCTAAGCAATGGGCAAGGTAGTGTGACACATCATCTCAATATAGTGATCATTTCTGTCAAATAGTTGTAAAACACGACTTCAAATAACAAAGTAATGGGCCGGACACGTTTTTGCTGCAAGGTCATGCTGTGACCTTGACCTTCAAGATAGCGACCCAAATGTTGCGCGCTATACGTCGTCTCAATAAGGCGATTATTTCTGTGAAATAGTTTAAAAATCCTACTTCAAATAATGAAATTATGGTCCGGACACGATTTTGCTTCAAGGTCATACTGTGACCTTGACCTTTAAGGTAGCGACCAAAATGTTGCAAGCAACACGTCGTTCCAATAAGGCAATCATTTCTGTAAAATAGTTTTTAAAATAGACTTTGAATAAAAAAGTTATGGGTCGGGCACGTTTTTGCTGCAAGGTCATGCTGTGACCTTGACCTTCAAGGTAGTGACCCAAATAGTGCGCGCGACACGTCGTCTTGACATTGCGGTCATTTCTGTAAAATATTTTTAAATTCTGACTTCAAATAACAAAGTTATGGGCCGGACACGATTTTGCTTTGATGTGACCTTGACCTTAAATGTAGCGGCCCAAATGTTGCGTGCGACGCGTTGTCTCAATATTGCAATCATTTTTTTGAAATAGTTTTTAAAATAGACTTTGAATAAAAAAGTTATGGGTCGAACACGATTTTGCTGCAAGGTCATGCTGTGACCTTGACCTTCAAGGTAGTGACCCAAATAGTGTGCGCGACATGTCATCTTGACATTGCGGTCATTTCTGTGAAATAATTTTAAATTCTGACTTCAAATAAAAAGGTTATGGGCCGAACATGATTTTGCTTCAAGGTCATGCTGTGACCTTGACCTTCAAGGTAGCTACCCAAGTGTTGCACGTGCATATTGTACACATTGCTACCTATGCACATACCAAGTTTCATGCGCCTAGCTTAAATAGTTTTTAAGTTATCAAAGGATCCAGAATTTTAGCGGACAGACAGACTGACGGACTGACTGACGGATGTCCGGACGGACAGACGGACGGACGGACGGACGGAGGGTAAACCTATAGTCCCCTCCGGAGTGAACACCGGTAGGGGACTAACAAAACCGAATTTGCGGGCCACATATTTTCAACAAATGCATTGTTTCTGTAATATTTTTGCATGTGTGGATAACTATAATTGGCAGTTTCTCATATTTACTAGAGTATGTTTCACTGCCTAAATATGGTTTAAATGTAAGATGTAAACAATTCTGACCTAAAAGATACAGGCATAGCATCTTTAACGAATAAGCATTATGTATATTTTGACTAACCAACCTCAACCTTGTATGATTCAACATATTTCATTATACATGTACTAAACATATGCAACAATACGGGCACTTAATTGATACTAGTAATATAGAAGAAAGAAGAATTAGGCACATACCGGTTATCTTCATAAACCTTTTAATATAATATAATACAAAATGAATAAAGCAAATTACCATGAAAGACAAAAAGTGTAGTGTTAAAAAAGTTTTGTAACTGTACTATAGATTGTTATATTACAAAGATAACACAAACGAAATTATCAAATGGTTATTAAATTCTTAAGTGATTTCATTAGAGAGTGGAAACTATATTATGTTAGTAACTACCAACTGATGTAAATTAAAATAGCTTTAAATAGACAAAGTTTCTAAATGCAATGTTAGATTATGTTACATATTTTAAAATAGTTCATTAACCAATCATTCTATTATTATTTAAACAAACTAAGTTATAACTAAACTATCAATTACGTATTTTACTGGTTGATATACTATGTAGTCAGCGTTATGGAAGTGAGAAAGATATTTGTCAGATCTTATAGAAGGAAAAATAGTTTGCAACACAAATACACATTTGGTATACTAATTTCATTAGGTCAAATTAGTATCAAAAGTCAATGCAAAAAAATATATATATTGTTTTTTGTGTCCCTAAACAAAACCGAAGTTTTAAGACAACTAACAACATAGAAATATAAAATATATTGTACATAGAAACAAACCATGATATGACATTGTAATCGCAATACATTTAGGATTCTTATATGAAACCGGATTTCGTTCTCCTTCATTTTAATCCGTTAAACGTGTTAAAATGGTGTTAATCAATAAATGTGCATGTTAACACTAAATAAGAGTGTATATATTTCTACACCAAAGTGTCATCGTTGTGAAGTCCTTACAATAACACATACAAAATGAAGTGTTTTCAAGAGAGATAAACATAACAAAATTAATGACAAAATAAACATTACGTGACCCGAAAATGCAGACATTTGGCTGGGAATTACCACACACAATAACGAATAAAAGAATAAAAAAATATGTGTAATCTAGTAGATACTCGAGCAGGTAAACGATCTTTACAGAAAAAAACCGATAAAATACAAATAGAAATGTAATCCTTAGCAAGTTGTGTTACGACGAAAACGTAACGCAAAAAAAACCTTAAAACATCACATGTCCTAGTTAAGAACTATATCAGTGTAATAGTCGCCTTAATGAGTTCAGAGGTTACATTTAGGTCACATAAAGCCAGACATAGCAAGTTCTTAAGAGAAACCCTACATATTATAAGAACATTCCGGTAGTGTACCTCCTTTAAAACACAGTTCAGGGCACAATCTGTGGTACAAAGGAGGATACTCAGTAGCAAGCACACATATTTATGTAAATAGATAGTATTAAGTTGTTGTGTGCATCCTCGGATATGTTTTCATCTTACATGTTCACATGTAATAGTGCATTGAATTGCACAAATATCACATGCCATAATTACAACTGTTATTTTGTACACTTTACTAAGACTACAATATACTATGTATACATCTTAATGAAATTCTGTTCTGTTCTGTTAAGATCTTTTCTTCTGTTATAATGACCAATCCACACAGGTAATTTACAACCGATCTTGGTTCAAAACATCATGAAGTAGGCTAAAATGGCTACTATCACGAGGACCCATTGATTCCACGTGCCGGACTTCTCCACGTCACATGGACGGGTTTTCAGCGGCTGGTACGTGCGCTCCCACTGCGTAAAGATGTGTTCCCGCGCCTGGTTCCACGCCCCTGGGCCCTGTAGTCGGTATTGGTAGGGTGTGGCCGGACCGAAAAACACCTTGAACGCAAGAGCTGGGTCGGTCCTCAACATATTTACTGAAATGTATTTAAACAAATGAGTATGCTTCTAGTAGGCTTAACAAGATTACATGCGCTTGTTACATGTTCGTATTATATATTTGCGATGATGTCTTCCATGTTGTTAAACGCTCAACTTTCGCTTGAATTCGTGTCTTAAGCTTAGGGTTTGCAGTGCATGATGAAATGCATGTACAATTTAAGACAAAATGGTCTGCGGACTCACGAAGGTCTGGTTTGCAGCCGATGATGTCCGCGAGCTCGTCCATAAAACCGATGTAATCCACCTGTATGGTGTGTCGCATGGAACGATTGTAGCGCGCGCTCATAGCCGCCTGCTTCCGCCGAATGTCCTCCCACATCCCAATGCGGCTCGGCAGCTTTGTCTCGCCCTGCATCAAAGCAATGTGTAAGTAATAAATGTTAGCAGACGAAATCGTAAGAATGCAAACTATACTGGAATTAAACCTATTACGAGCCTGTTGCTTAAGATCACAGGGGAAAATATCGTTTTTTAACATACATATACATATATATATATATAAACAAGGGATGCAACTTCAAAATTACCGTTGTACATAGTGCCCTCGCTAAAAAGTCTCTATCAAAGTCATTGTTGGGGTTACAACTATTCGGTTTTCGCCTATCGCAAACTGAAACATTTTTCTCTTCATCACAACTAAACTTTTTGCAATATAAGAATCTTGAGATAACAAATTTGAAGAGAAAACTTTTTGAACTTGTGAAAATCCGTTCGGGCGACAAGGGTTCGTTCACTATGCTGTCTTGAGTAAAACAGTTCTTCTTCACAGTTTGTCGGTAAAATT
>Ga0224511_10002638_pt1 | contig 12258 bp, 5 predicted proteins | sample SF_May12_sed_USG_2_FD_169988 | JGI IMG/M metagenome (GOLD analysis project Ga0224511, IMG submission 169988) | Sediment microbial communities from San Francisco Bay, California, United States - SF_May12_sed_USGS_8_1 | ecosystem: Environmental > Aquatic > Marine > Sediment | place: USA... | reverse complement strand
TTTTTAAATAATAAAATTTCACAATGTAGAATGTTATGAAAAGTCTACGCCAGTGATGAGGCTTTGTAATTACAGGCTCATGAACGCAATCGTTTTCCTTATCAAAATGCTTGTTGAATGTAAATATAGAAATGTGAATAGTAACAGTTTTAATTGTACATAAATATTTATCTATATATATGTTTCTCTTTTGTCCGATAATTTGTTTTTATATAATGAAAATGACAATGGAATACAATTTAACATGGGGCTTATAATTGCCATTCATGGTCAATTCTAGATATTTTATTTTGGATCAGCGCATTGTAAACACAATAATTTTTTTTAAAGCAAATGTATAAGAATAATATTTAACACGATCCGAGAAATTCGAAATGCACCTGCAAACTGAGCCTGCGCAATATGTTAATGAGTGGGCATTAAATTACAAAAGACAAAAAGAGATACATACGTTTTGAACGCATCCGTGCAAAGAGCGACATATAATCGCCGTGGAATAAACCTATTGTAAGCATGAACTTTTATATTTAATTTTTGGTTGTGTTTTTGTATAATTATTTAATAAAACCCCTTTTTCTAACACTGATAAGAATATATAACGCCGATCAGTCTTATTACCAACAAACCGAGGTTAGCCAGTGCTGGTCCAAAAACGTAATGTTATTTTTGTGGCTTTCTTGTGAAAAGATCATTCGTTTCAAAGCTCTTTTTTACCACCCAGTTCAACTGTTATTTCGAAAATTAGGTTACTTTTCTGTGAAATGTGATATATTGATTATGAAGGTCGATGTTTTGTTTTGATTTCATGGAAAACGAAACACACAAAAATAGTTTATTCTGAATGTCTGTTACGTCTTGTTGTTCTGCGTGTTTTATGCTGTTCTGTGTGTGTTTTTTGTAAGGGCTTTTTTGTCATGGTGCCCTTAAACTTGGCCTGTCTACATTGTTTGCAACATTTTTTCTTTAAATATATTTCTTCAATTTATATACATATAAGTGCAGAATTTAGTCAAACAACCATACAGGTGCCCAGTTAGGTTGTATCCATTGATTGTCAAATATTGTAATGTTAAAACTTGTTTGTATACACCTGTAGTTATGAATGGCATCGCTTATATATAGCCATTTCGATTCTGTATCAAACATAAAATTGAATTAAATAATTTTTCTAACATGACATTGTATATCCAGACAGTCTGGTCAAAGAAATCCACAAAACCCCAACATGGCAGAGCAGGTTCAACAACCAATGCATTCTCTGAATACGAACCCAAATTGGCAGCCGATGCAGACCTTCCCATATCCAACACTTCAGCCTTCAGGTTATGGGCATAACCAGAACGTAGCAGGAGCATCCATGGTACAAGAATAGACAGTTCCCCAACTGTGAATCATGATTATTTATAACAGTAAATGCGAATTTTTTAACCAATAGCCTAGGATTAAATTGTCAGTTGACAAGCTGACCGAGTAAATTCAAAAGAAAGCGTACTTCTATTTTTTATAAACCTTATCACGCAAACAAGAGAAACGTACAGAAAGGGGGAGAATTGCGTTTTGCGGAACTGTGCATTATAAATGGTGTGTTGAATGTTGGTACTAAGTGAACCACAGCGAAACTTGTGTAATAATCGTATCTGTATTCCAAACGTAAAATAACAAAGACTTGGTGTATTCGGCGTGAGTTTTATCTACAGGGTATTTTACTGAGTACTAAGTTATGGTTTGCCTGCTGATAGGTTCATCTGTACAATTTATCTGTAAATAGTTTGATTTTGTTTATAACGTAACGGGTGTTTGCTGGAATCTCAAATTTTATTGTTTTTGTGTGGTTGTTTGTTGTGGACCATCTTAATACACTTAGCATAGTGTGAATAATCAACACCTATTTACAATTTATTTATGCCATTGTATCACAGTATTGCTAAATACTATTACAAGAGCATTACACATAGGGTTATAGTAATTAATGTATGTCTGGATACGTCTGACGTTTTTAAAGGGGATGAAAAACCCTTAATTGACGTTTCAAGTCGCTGAAAACATACAGAACGTTCCGCGGCCTGAATACCACCTTGTCATTCTTGTCACAATCTTCTGTTGCTGGCCCGCTGGACTCGCGGCTGTGTGCTTAGCTGTTCGTGTAGGTATATTTCTGCATATAGCAGTTGTACACCCATTCAGTAAGCTACATTTGTAGCAGACATTAAATGATTTTTTCAAAATGTCAAGAAATCGTATAAAATGTTTGAGGTTGTTTTGCTCTACAGAAAACTCGAAGTATGCGGTTATGTACATGTACTTACAATGTACGTACGTAAACTAATCGTATCTATATTAACGTGTGTTTTTAATATTTCTTTCATTTCAGTCCATGTCTCTGGCAGACTAGGGTAAAAACTACGATGCCAGGCGGTTCAGCAAATACGCTTTGTACTGCATTGTGGTTAGTGTACTCATCGGTGGTGTGGGGCTGTGTTTACTCCTTTTAGCTACCAGTGTTGAAGTGACTTCTTCATATACGTTTGAAGTACATTGTGAGTATTGTTTCTTATTTGTTATCCAGCTTTCTCAATATGTTAATACGTTGTGATTGGTGTGTATTTTAATGTGTTGCTTATTCAGTTTTTTTGCTATTCTTGCAACATCTCTTCAAACTTATATATCTTTTCTTGTCAAGGGATTGTTTGCTGCTGTCTAACCTCATAGAGCGACACCTCTAACGAGCGGCTACCTCTCTCGACCGGCAAAAATATCTCCCCCGCGCAGTGGCATTGACCATTGAAAAAATTATCTGAGGAACAACACCTCTCTAGAGCAACCAAAATTTATGTAGCCGCCTGATGTTGCTCTACAGAGGTTAGACAGTATATGTATACACATATTTTGTGCATACAATGTATTTGAGTACCAAGACAAATCATAACTAATAATCTAAAGCATCTGGGCATGAGTTTTGTTATTATTTTATTATTATATTTGAGGTTGAACAGCCATATAAGTGATGACCTTACACTGAATGGCATGTCGAGAGATACCACCCATGTCTTCAATTTGTGTTGTATCTTTCAACTGCCTCCAATAAGTGTTAACACCTTAAAACCTTAACCGTTAATAAGGCATAGAATATGACAATCTGTGTGAATATGATGTCTTTTATTATACGTGTGTTCCTGGTGTGGGTGGGGAAATCCATCCCGGGTACGTAGTGCAGCAAAGGCGGTGACGAGGCTTGCCAAAGACTTTCTTGCATATTTAATTTAAATTAATTCAATTATATGGTGCTAAAACAAAAAACAAACAACGCGACTATTTTCGTCATAGCAAAACCAGAACGAGCGATATTTTATTCAACAACATCGTAATTTCACGGCTATGGGTCACTGTGTTTACTAAAATAAAATCGTCTGACGTTCGAAACTGTATGTGTTTTCATTAAGTTCGGCTATTTAATCAAGAGTTCGTGACATTCTTTAGAACAGGTAAAAATAAATCGATTGCGCAAACCACTTTTCGTTAAAACACAGAAAAATCTGTCTGAAATTTGCAGAACACGATGGATGAATACGCGTACAGTTTTATTGTGATTTATTCACATACATATGTGAATTTACTACAAATCATAATCAGTTAAAATCGACATTGGAATAGTTAGATGTGTTATTCAAATAAATTTAAATGATTTCGTTGTGTCCGGACTCAAGGTCATTGCATTAGACGACGGGATTTTCCCACGGTCGATAGTTTAGAAACTCAATGTTGGTTTATGTATAATTACACGTTCAACGATTGTAACACTATCTCTACAGTTTTCGGCCAGAACTCAGCAAAATAAATGCAATTTCGTACAAAAGTAGTGCAGGGGGAATCCGAACGTCATCTCACACGACCTGTCTTACATGGGGATGTAACTTAAATATAGAGGTTTCCAGCACCGGAAGTTGATGCGGAAATCCTTGTCCCATATGCAAGAACCATTGTTAACAATATGAATTGAAGAGATGTTCAAAGAAAGAATGTTGTAAAAAATGTAGACACGGCAAGTTGAAGGGCACCCTGACAAAATGACCCGTACACAAACAAACACACAGAACAGCACAAAACCGCACAGAACATCAAGACCAAGGGGTCTAACCTAAAGTGCAGAGATCGGTGCTTAAGTCGATGATTTAATGAAGAGCGGTGCCATTGGCGGCATAAACAACGTATTTTGTCGAATGTGAACCATACATACTGTAAAGTAAGTACATTTTCGTGTATTTTATGTATTGTATATGCGATAATCACATAGCCGTGAGTTTAAGCCACATTTTGCTGGTTTGATTTTGTCTGTCCGTGTAGTCGTTTTAAAGTTATTAAAGGGATAGTGACACAGGGATCCCAACACTACAGTGTTTGCATACTGATATTGAGTGCTGTAGAGCAATAGGATACCTTATGTTGTGTTTTAAGGTTCGAAATGATGTATTAGAAATTCAGTCACTATTCTGTGCTTTCTGTGTTGAAGACGCAACAGACATTCAGAATAAATTATTTTTGTGTTTTTTGGATAAAAAAATTATTATGATTTCTTAAATGATTTGTCCAAGAAATGTTGAATTACCGCCTAAGTAAGGTCAATAACGTTCATAACCTTCATCTTACTTTAAGTAAAAAGACATATGACCTTATCATCTTATAAGTTCGGGAAATAAATCTAAGGTCAGAGTTCGAGCCCAAATAAACTAATTATGTGCTGTTATTTTGCTTTTAGTCGCGACGCCACTGCTGTCTAGTCGTTTGACACACAAAACAAAGAAATTTCAAAAACCTATATTTTCTTGTAACCAACGTTTCTTTTTTCATTAAAATCCATCTTGTTTGGCATTACTTTGACGTCTATTGTTTGATATTTTGTTTAAACCTTGTACAGTATATGTTGAACTGGGAGAAGCGTTGTAGTAATATTATCACTACAGTATTATTGTGAGTATACATGCGACCAAGCTCTTCTTGGGTGCCATTAGTTACAAAAACTGCTTTCAGTTAACTTGTTTATGATTTACAATCGTGTGTTCTTTTCAAGAGTAATCCTTTTTTCATTGTGTAAAATAAATGAGAATAAACAAAGCTAAATGCCCAGAGCAGCTCAAAATAGTCAATTTGTCATGTTCAAAAACTAGCAATGATATTAAAATGGAATACGTAAAATATTGTTATGTTATCTCAAAAGTACCATTCTTTTGTAATAAAACATAAAATTAATTGTTCATTAATCATTATTTAGCCAAAAACAATGGATTTCACGCGGGCATGTATAACTCGAAATTTAATAAGAACATACCATTCACACTTATGCGTATTAAACTATATGCACCAATGGAGATAATCTTAGAGATAAATAAGTGAAACATCAAAGATGTGTATCGGCGGACAGCATACGTGTACTTTCTTTAAAAAAAACAATACAATTCTTTTTTTATTTGTATAAAAACATATAGAACAAATTTAGACTGATTGCATAAAGAAAATCGATTATATTTAATACACATGTACATTTTATAAAGTGTTCTTTGAAATTGTATAACTTCCACCAGTGTTTTAATCTTAGAAAAATAAAATGTCCCCATGTAGCATATCCTGTACACATGCTGCATTCACAACGAAAAATACAATTTTTGAAAACTAGAGGATAATCAGCATTATTACTTAAAAAGTTGGGTGTTTGATAAAACCACATACGAAACGCATATTAATAGTATTGTTCTCCAATATTAGTGAATATGGTCGAAACCACTACACGGTCCATAGTCATAAAGCACATAGTGAAAAACGAAACGAAGTTCCCATAGTGTTTCTTTTCCGAATATTTGAAAACAATTTACGTAGACTTATACATAATATGATGATCTGCAACCTAACATAATAATTAAAATGCGTAATGTTCCCTGGTTTTGTTGTAATTAAGTGCTAACGTTTTCCCTTAACTTCAGTTTTCCCTTAAGTGCTTAATGAATATGGTCCCGGACAAGCGTGTCGCTCAAGGTTGGTTGTACCCAGCGTGCATGGGGTTCGTCGACACGTTGGAAGTGTGAACCACTGTTGTGGTTGTGCAAGGCTGCCGAACAACTGCAAGCATAAAAGTAGGAGCCATTAAACGTTTGTTAATGGTCAGACAACTGTTTCAGTATTGCCATCGGCCCTATATAGAAGTGCACTAAAGTTCACACTTTTATTATACAAATAGTCCTTACTTAATGCCGTAATAAATTGTAGAATAGAAGTTATATATAAAAAAAATTGTCCCTGGTAATATAGAATTACTATTACTCATACATCAGAACGCAGTATATTGCATTGCATGATTTACACAAAGAAAGACAAAATCGACCGGGCCGTTGAACAAAACCTATTAAACAGGGTCTTACTATTCAAATGATGTAAGATTATATTTAGCTGACACTTTGCCAAGTCTTTGTTATTTTTGTCAGGTAGTACATAAAGCGAGTGCGTACTAATTTTAAAATCAGAATTAAAAGCCGAATATATATGATATTTCTTTATCCAATGTATCTGCTTGACTTTTATTCACATTCACTACACGTCTGCACGCCCATTCACTCGACCACCATTTTTAGTTATTTGCATGAGTTTTATAGCTGCTTTATGAGATAAAGTCAATATGGCGATTTAGGCAAAAATCCTTTAAAATACCAGAACAAATATACTAGATATAATTCTACGCAGAAAATTAAAAGTGTGCATATGGTATATACTATTTATAAAGCAAGTTGTTAATTGTTTGTATTTGATCATCATTTCACCAAAAGTTCTACCTTGTGACACATGCAGTATATTGTGCAAACTCCTTACACTGGTCTCGTATTAGGAAATTTATGTGTTATTTATATGAACTAAAGATGCAATTCAGCAATCGATAACCCCGACTAGCGCAGTGCGTAAGGTTGGTTACTAGCTTTTGGCATAGATAAGTGAATTATTATATTACGTAAGAATGAAAAAAGTTTAATTTGCCTCACAATCTCCATATAAAACATATTAAAAATAGTGATGTTTTAGCTTAAGTTTTGCACGAAGCAGCTTCAAATATATGCTAGTGCTTATTAATAGTATGTTTGGTTGCACAGTCTTGATTCTACAATTCGCAAGTTCCAGAGATACGCACCCATCACCGCCGGAGCTGACCGCCTTCTCACAATGCAGCAAATGCGCAGCACGATCAGGACTACGAGTAGAACGCCGAATATGCTGCCTCCAATGACCCCAGCCCACGTTCCGGCGTGCCTGGTGATTAACGAGTAGGTTAAATATCATATATAGCGATCTGTGCAAAACTGATGTGAGTAAGCAATGCGAGTGAAAAAATATTTTGTATGAACTTATGTGAACAATTACTGGCCCACAGTGTGAACTGTAAGTATACCGGTAGTTAATAATTTTACTTTTAGTTTTACTTCACGTGTTTATTATCAAAACGAAGGTCCTCATAAACACTTTTCTTGGCTCAATTCGTTAAATATATAGAGGATATTTGATGAGGTCTGCGTATAAAGACATTTTATATATCTCGTTATACCAGAAATAAAACTGTTGTTTTCCGGAATCATGTTGTGAAATAATATGCGATATTAGCTCAATTCAACTACAAATGTAGTTTTGTTTTATCATGCTAAAATGCTTAATGCGACCGTTTTTGTCTTTTTGCTTTCAACATCCCTGTTTAAGCTGGTTCAGCCAGTCATTTGTGCACATTGATAATGACGTAATAAGATTACTTAAATATGATGTTAATGTTACAAACAATGTTGGTGATGGCTTATGTGGCCAATGTGCAAGAGTATTTAAGATACTTATCGACATTGAGAGTGATACAAATATGTTTCTTGAACTATTGCTTCTTTAATTAAGTTAAATGCTCTAATGGTACATTTATTAGCGCTGGAAATATAACAACATAGTTTGTTTACAACTGCCAACAATAATATTCGATCGATGGTTTACAAGCGCTTTCTGCTGCTTGATCAGTCAGAATGTAAACAGAGCAGCAGTTGAAACAAATCGTTCTATGTTAACGTCTGTGTGTTACATTGAAACTATATTTTGAGTTATATTTTATGGTCCTCAGGGATCATGGAGTGTACGCGTATGTTGTTTACATTTGAAAATGGAGTTCCGCTCATGCGCTAGGAGGCGTTAGTGGTGTGGCATCATTCATTACTACTGATGAAACGCTTTAATAAAATCGTGGCTGCTGTTTTCTCGTGCAGGCTATGCTTCCTAAGGGCTTCCCTTTCATCAGTTTTAATAAATACACTACATCTGGTGTTAAGTGCCTGTAAGGCAGCTGAAAAAAGTCGCCCCGTACTACATCATTGTGTAGTTATATTTTTCTGGTCCCCAGGGATCAATAAAACCGAGGCTGCTGTTTTCTGGTGCAGGCTATGCTTCCTGAGGGGTTTTTTCCTTTTATAAGTTAATAAATGGTTGGTTTGTATAAATATTTATTGATATCTGTAAAAGATTAGGCTAATTAAGACGGATATAGTGACGTTAAAGTTAATGAAAAACGGGTCAACTTTTTTCTGGGTGAATTTGCAATAGGCAATTTACATGTATTTCGTAACGATGACTGTAAAAGCTCTACGCGGTAATTGCAATAACTAAAATGAAGAGATCTTTCTTAATATTACCATGCGATTTTACGGTAAGAAAAAAGTACATTCAAGTTATAAGAAACCGTTGCTTCAATTGGTCAAATGATGAAAACTTAAGTTTGCTTCAGCTAATCGTTTGAACTTACCAACGCGCGCAGTATTGCTGGGGTGATTGCAAAACAGTATTGGAAATAATTATATTACTTTTCTTTTTTTACTTTAACTGGTAATCTGGCCAATGTTAATTCTTATATTAATTTAATAGACACGAACAAAGGCTTGTGAATCTGAAATGCAAGACTGTAACGGACAACAGATACTCGGTAAAGTTCTTGTGTATACAAAAGTCCTACTAAGTATTACTAAGTCGTAATGTAAAAGTTAGAGATCGTTTTACTCGATTTGAATCCACACTGGACAAAATGTCGTTTTTGAACATTGTTTTGTTTTAAAAGCACAATACAAATCGTTAACGACATAATTTATTCCGTCCATAAAGATAGTTATACTCAAATACCAAGGCGTTGTTTACATAAAGGCAGTTATTATAAACATTTGAGTGGTCATTAAGCTGAACCTGATAAAGATTCCATCTAGCACAACTCTTTCTGATTTTCAAATCACGTTTGCCGATGGGTATAGGGTGTATTTTCGGTGGATACTAACACATTTAAAAGTCTTAAACAAAAAATAAATTTAGTATGTCCATAAACAGAACATATGTCAATAATATGTGATTTCATTGGGTGCCAAGAATACAATGAGTCTTGATATAAAACCTATTCAAAATGAATGGCAAATTTTGATCTTCTACCAACCATTTTTGTATTGGAATACATGCACCAGTAGTCACTATTCAGCGAGCGATGTACATTTATACACGGCTAAAGTAAACGCGTTAAAATATTTCGGTATTATTTCAAAGCTTACATATACAAATATCATGATTTCTTCATGTTTAGGTTCTTTGAAATTATTATTCAGTCCTTGTATTTTAGCAAAAAAAATAAGTTACTCGTTTGTGTTAGACATTAACAAGACATTAAACATATTTACGATTAAAACAACTGACGTTATAAGTAAATATTTATTTAAACAAGCATTCATATTTGAAGAATCACTTTTCAGTGTTATTGTTTTATCAAAATAATATCAACCTTAATTGCTGTGAATTATTGTAACGTTTACGTGTGAACTTCGTGTGAGCTTAAGATCAAATGCCATGGTTAACGTAAAACAAATCGATAGATTAACGTTACGTTGACAAAGACTCTAAATACCAGTTATGCAAAGCTTTACGCGATACAAAAGTAAATAACCATCAATCGAGAGAACGTATTTAAAAAGTTTGAAGACTTACCACTCTAGGTCAACACAGCAGTCGGTCTCGCAGCAGCCAGAATAACATGACTTTTCTTCAATAAGTCCAAAGCCATCGACGAAGGTACAAATCGTCATCTTAACTGCGTAGTAAATAAGTCCTGACCGAACTAAAACTCTGCTGTGTTTAACGTTGAAAAGCGGGTATTAGTTTCAATACTTCCTTGTCTGTGCGCGACTCAATACTACATTCAGCGCCTTCTTGCGGCGGTTTTGCAAATAGATTTACAACTTTTAACTGGAGTAATTGTCCTCTAAGTTTGCATAATTTTGGTCACTTTAAACATATTGAATGTATTTCAGCTGCATGAGACTTCGTATAAGAAGCTTCGTTTAAAACTTGTTATATAATTTACGTTGAACTGGGTTGTCGTATAAGTATTACTATAATAGTATTTTGCATATGCGAGCAAACTCTTGTCGGTGCCATTCGTAAACTTGTTAATGATTTAAAATCGTGTGTTAATCTCAAAAGTAATCTCTTTCAGTGTGTGATGTTAATATACGTAAATAAAACGAACACGCTAAGTAAAAAGAACATAGCATTGTCTTAACATAAGGTGTGTATCGGCGGACAGAATACTTTCTTCAAACAAGACAAGGCAATAGAATACTAGTTTATTTATGGTTTTTGGTTTATTTCCAAATACATAGGAGCATATATACAACAATACACATACATAAAAAAGATAATTGTAGTAAGTATTTCCAGTCAATGAGCTTAAATAACAAAATCGAAAATAAAGTGTTAAACATAAAGTAAGTGGACGACAGCGGGAAATTGTTGAGTGTTTATATACATAGATATATATAAACACACTGACACTTAGTACATAAAAATCTATTATATTTAACACACATATAGATTTTACAACGTATTGTGGGTAATTGTATAATTACCAGTGTTGTAAACTGAGAAAACGACAAGTCCTCACACATGCTGCCTTTACAACGAAAATTACCATGGTTCAATTTAATTCAATTCAAATCGAATCAAAACTTCATTTCCCTCAATGATAAGGATTACATTATTACTTGGAAAGTTGTCCGTTTGATAGAAACATAAGAAATGCATATTTTTAGTATTATTCCCCATTATAAGTGAATATGGTTGGAACAATTTGGGTGCATGGCCAATATTCATAAAGCGCCTGGTAAAAATTAAGAAAATTTCCCTTAGTGTTTTTGTTCGAATTTTTGAAAACAATTTATGTAGACATATGCAGAATTTGATGTGCAGTCTACCATAATATTTAGAAATTGTAATGTTCTCTGGTTTGTTGTAAATCAGTCCCAAAGTTTTCTCCCAGTTTACTCTTAGGTGCTTTATGAATATGGCCACATGCCAGCGTGTCGCTCAAGGTTGGTTGTACCCAGCGTGCATGGGGTTTGTCGACACGTTGGAAGTGTGAACCACTGTTGTGCAAGGCTGCCGAACAACTGCAAGCATAAAAGTAGGTGTAATGAAACGTTTGTTAATGGTCAGACAACTGTTTCAGTATTGCCATCGGCCATATATTTATTATACAAGTGCACATACGATCTCACTTTTATAATAGTTGCAGAGTTTCAGTATACAAATATTCTTACATAGGACAGTGGTAAATTATATTATAGAAGATATTTTAATGCGTTTTGTCAACGCAGCTTTACAATGACATATACCGTATTGTATGACTTAAAAGGAATACAAAATCGACTTGTCTATTGAACAACCAGTTTTAAACGGGAACTTATTCTTCAAACAATGTAAGATGATATGACATTTCACCAATTGTTGATTATTATGTACAAAGAGCGTGTGAATGCTATTTTTGTGAATCAGAGTTAAAAACCGACAATATCTGATATTCCTTTAAACCCCTAAAACTATAACGGTTAAAACTTTTAAATCACAAGAATTATGGGGGTGTGGTTTGTTTGCAAAACTCCTTTAATATACTAAACACTTTCTATACACAGATCATTAAACTAGTTTCTTTACTGTAAAGTATTTATAAAGCAATTTGTTTTTTGGTTGTATTTGATCATCATTTCATCAAAAGTCCTACCCCACGACAAATTCAGTACATTGTGCAAACTCTTAACACTGTTGTCGATATAAGGAATTTACATGTTATATATCTGAACTAAAGATGCAATTCAGCAATGGATTATTCGGTTATTCAAATGCGTAAGATGGGTAGTTAGTCCTCTCGCGATGATAAATGAATACATTGTGTAA
>Ga0224511_10002637_pt1 | contig 12261 bp, 6 predicted proteins | sample SF_May12_sed_USG_2_FD_169988 | JGI IMG/M metagenome (GOLD analysis project Ga0224511, IMG submission 169988) | Sediment microbial communities from San Francisco Bay, California, United States - SF_May12_sed_USGS_8_1 | ecosystem: Environmental > Aquatic > Marine > Sediment | place: USA... | reverse complement strand
CCGCGGTTTGTTTTGTAGTTGACTGTGGTATACCCGGAACCCCTATCGCAGGAAGTGTATGGTATGCGAATGGGACAACCTTCTTACAATCGGCCATCTTCTCTTGCAATAACGGCTATGTGTTAAACGGTTCGTCAACATCTGTTTGTGAACAATTTGGACTTTGGGAGCCGCCAATTCCAAACTGCGTTCTTTCTGGTGAGTGTTCAAACAATGTATATTACATTTAAGCATTAAAGAGATATTCCATGACTGCGCGCAATTCCCCAGTCAAGAACAAGTCCTAGTGAACTATAATATAAATTGAAGAGATGTTCAAATAAAGAATGTTGTAAATAATGGAGATATGTCAAGTTTAAGGGCACCATGACAAAAGGCCCGTACAAAAACTAACACACAGAACGACACAAAAACACGTACAGCGTCATGACGCAACAGACATTTAGAAAACTATATTTTTGTGTTTTTCGGATCGTTTTTGTTTATTTTCTTTTTATTTATAATTTTTTAATGAATTCTCCAAGAAATGTTGAGTTACCGCCTTGGTACGGTCAATGACCTGTATTGGGAGTTCAAACCAGTTTTAAGCTATAGCAAACATCACACTTTCTCAACATGTTTTGGAGAAGAAAACAAAAGAAAAAATGCATTTACTCTTTCCAACCAGGCCACTTAAAAGCTGAACAGAACAATAGAAAAGTAAAAAGAAGTAAAATTAAACAGAAATGGGTAAACAAAAGAGAGAATTCTAAGTACAAACGTCTTCTGTCTGTGAAAACCATCACAGGTCCGTGGCAGAATGGCCCATGCTACAAAAATGGTAAAGTTATCATTTAAATCATAGCATCAAGAAATACACGGTAAACAGTTCCTTACAATGAATAATGTACTTCCGTGTTCAGTTCACATGCGAAAAGCTACATAGTAACATATTTGAGCGAAGATCGCTCCTCATAGACTCATGTTATATGATTAATAAAGAACATGAAGACGAACGGGGCATATTGTACACTATTAATGCAAGTGTAAAAACAAAGGGGAATACTAGAAATCAACATAATGTGGTCGCGAAAAGAAGACAACAGCAAACAAACTATTACCTAAATGGCAACATATACGTAACAATAGACTATTCACGCCACGGTTTGTTTTGTAGTTGACTGTGGTATACCCTTAAGCCCTACCGCAGGAAGTGTATGGTTTGCAAACGGGACAACATTCTTACAATCGGCAATCTTCTCTTGCAATGACGGCTATGTTTTGATCGGTTCCTCGTCATCTGTTTGTGAACAATTTGGACTTTGGGAACCGCCCTCTCCACGCTGCGTTCTTGCTGGTAAGAGAAAACATATATCATACAATTAATATTAATGTTCAACGAGTGGCTGCGTGTATGTAATTGCATATTTGTGTGCGCGCATGGTCTGAAGCTTATTTTGTTTGCGGCGTTCATTTTATGTCGTGGCGATGTCGAATTACCAAATATAGAGTTTAAAATAATTGTCTATTTAAATTACTTACTTGGTCGGTATCATAATGTTTCTGCAAGCCAGAAGTGTTCATCCCATCAGTACCTTAGGTAAACAAATACATGGCCACTGATGCCCGTGTGTGTGCATTGTGTGTCTCATGAGCTATGTTATGGCCAAACAAGGACATACACAATATATGTAATCAAAATGGGGTTTACATCAGGCATCTCTCAATTGGTGGTTGGATGTTTGCAATCTTGTCTTGTAATATAGGGGATTTATAATAACATTTCGTTTGTGATATTTTATATGTAACATGTTGTTACACATTATTTTTTAATATTTAGATTGCGGCTCCTTGTCACATCCGACCCATGGTTTCGTTAATTTAGTTAATGGAACAACAACGTTCGGCGCTTTGGCAACGTACTCCTGCTATCCGAATTACACGTTGACAACTTCAGTGACGCGCGCGTGTACCAACACATCAATTTGGAGTAATAGTGCACCTGTCTGCATAAGTAGTAAGGCGATTTTATGAATAAATGTATAAACAGGCAGAGGTTAAAAATTGTGCAGTGAAAATGCATATTTACAAACAAAGAAAGTATATGTAGGATTTCTTATTAATGTTTTGCAGTACTGTTATAGAAGCGTGTATATTACTAGTTACAACATACACAATGTATCTGTATATGAAAATGACAGAAAATAATTTCAAAACTAGTTGTAGCAAATGCAATAGCATTTCAATCATGATATAGGTAAAAACGAGAATAACAAAAAGGATTACAATTGAGGATGAAGTTTGTTTTGCGAAATCGATTCAAATCACATTATTTTGGAATTAAATATACAGTTATACAAGAAAACGCTATCAAAATTACCTTTTTTCAATATTTAGTGTTTTCATTTAATAAGACAAAATGTAGCTATGATGCTACGTGTTTCTTTACTGCGACTGTGGTAATTTCGAATGGCATTTGCATTGGAAACTTAAAGTTTTAATGTTCATGGGCATAACCCATGAACATTTTTTATATAAATTTATTCTGTTGATGCATATGCTAGAATACCAATGAATTATAGTCGGAATTGTGATATGAGGATTATAGTATATATTGTATTCAAGACTTGTTTTTGTTTCGATGCAAAAGCAGGTAATTTGTGGCTTTTTAAAACTTCTTATTGTTTTCAATAAGTTCTATTTGCACTAACTGCTGATAAAAACTGTGATTTTCTTGATGTAGGCGTCTTGAAGATTATGTTTTGTACACTTCTTATCTCCAGTTTTACTCTGGTATTTGTATTTTTAATTGAGCCACAGTTTGGTTTTAATCGGCATGGTTATTTCTCTTCGTTTGCAAATACATACATATTCCAAACCACTTGAATGCATGGTTCCACACATTTTTTATATCCGCCCACATTTGCTGAAATCCATTGTTCATGTGATAAGGTTTATTACAAACAGGGAGTACACTTTCTATTGTATATACTAGGTCATATTATCACTTGACAATAATGTTATATCCCTAATCAATTGGATTAAAATTGACCATGTACTGTTATTATGCCCCCCCCCATTCCGAAACATTTCGGGGTAGCGTATAGTCGCCGCCTTGTCCGTCCGTCCGTCAGTTCGTCCGTCCGTACGTCCCATTCGTGTCCGGCCCATAACTTCGTTTTTTGTAATCGGATTTCGAAACTATTTCACAGAAATGACCACCATGTTGAGACAACGTGTCGCGCGCAACATTTGGGTCCCTTCCTTGAAGGTCAAGGTCACAGCGCGACCTTGCAGGAAAATCGTTTCCGGCCAATAACTTTGTTATTTGAAGTGGATTTCGAAAGTATTTCACAGAAATGATCACCATATTGAGACGACGTGTCGCGCACAACATTTGGGTCACTACCTTAAAGGTCAAGGTCACAGCAATATCTTGCAGCAAAATCGTGTCCGGCCCATAACTTTGTTATTTTAAGTCGGATTTTAAAAATATTTCACAGAAATTATCACCAAAATGAGATGTCGTATCGCACGCAAATTTGGGTCGCTATCTTGAAGGTTAAGGTCACAGCATGACATTGCAGCCAAACTGTGTCCAGCCAATAACTTTGTTATTTGATATCGGATTTTGAAAATATTTCACAGAAATGATCACCATATTGAGCTGACGTGTCCCGCCTAACACTTGGGTCGCTACCTTGAAGGTCAAGGTCAAAGCATGACCTTGCAGCAAAATCGTGGTCGGCCCATAACTTTGTGATTTGAAGTCGAATTTTACAACTATTTCACAATAAATACTGTCTTAAACGAAAGCGATATAAAGAGCAGTATTATAGTATTACTCAAACCCTAATAACAAAGTGTCAACCTTTACCGAAAGCGAAAATAAAGAGAGAGCATTTTAAAGGCTTTTAAAGAATTAAATACAAAACTATGCAGACGAAACCTTTCGTACTAGTATCATAGTACTGTCTAACCTCTGTAGAGCAACATCACGCGGCTACATAAATGTTGGTTGCTCTAGAGAGGTGTTGTTCCTCGGAGGTAATTTTCAATGGTGAATGTGTCGCGCGGGGCAGATATTTATGCCGGTCGACAGAGGTAGCCGCTCGTTAGAGGTGTCGCTCTAGGAGGTTAGACAGTATATTAAAATAACCCATTCGTCATAAATAAGAGGTTTCTTTCTGTCCTATAATACTAAAAGTGGGGAAAATACATGACGGGATGCTTAACATATTAAACTAATTCCAGCGTGTTGGAATATATAATAACTTCTCACAACAATATAACAAGAGCAGCAACAAATAGTATAGAAAATAAATAAGTAACACTACGGTTTACTATGGTATCTAAGCTAAGATTGATATAAGTCTGGTAATAAGTAAGAGTACGTGTGATTACGTGTTAGTTCGTTTAAAACGAACTACGTGTATCGCCGAAAATGTGACCAAACCTTTAATATCAAATTCTAAGAATCAGCATTATGTGGTCGGGAACAAAAAGAGTACAGCAAACAAACTATTACCTAAATGGCAACATATACATAAGAATAGACTATTTACGCCGCGGTTTGTTTTGTAGTTGACTGTGGTATACCCGGAACCCCTATCGCAGGAAGTGTATGGTATGCGAATGGGACAACCTTCTTACAATCGGCCATCTTCTCTTGCAATGACGGCTTTGTGTTAAACGGTTCGTCAACATCTGTTTGTGAACAATTTGGACTTTGGGAGCCGCCAATTCCAAACTGCGTTCTTTCTGGTGAGTGTTCAAACAATTTATATTACATTTAAGCATTAAAGAGATATTCCATGACTACGCGCGATTCCCCAGTCAAGAACAAGTTCCAAGTGAACTATAATATAAATTGAAGAGATGTTCAAATAAAGAATGTTGTAAACAATGGAGATATGTCAAGTTTAAGGGCACCGTGACAAAATGGCCCGTGCAAAAACTAACACACAGAACGACACAAAAACACGTACAACGTCATGACGTAACAGACATTTAGAAAAAACTATATTTTTGTGTTTTTCGGATTTGTCTTTGTTTATTTTCTTTTTATTTATAATTTTGTAATGAATTCTCCAAGAAATGTTGAGTTATCGTCTTGGTACGGTCAATGAGCTTTATTGGGAGTTCAAACCAGTTTTAAGCTATAGCAAACCTCACACTTTCTCAAAATGTTTTGGAGAAGAAAAAGGAAGAAAAAATGCATTTACTCTCTCCAACCAGGCCACTTAAAAGCTGAACAGAACAATAGAAAAGTAAAAAGAAGTAAAATTAAACAGAAATGGGTAAACAAAAGAAAGAATTCTAAGTACAAACGTCTTCTGCCTGTGACAATCATCACAGGTCCGTGGCAGAATGGCCCATGCTACAAAAAAATGGTAAAGTTATCATTTAAATCATAGCATCAAGAAATACACGGTAAACAGTTCCTTACAATGAATAATGTACTTCCGTGTTCAGTTCATATGCGAAAAGCTACATAGTAACATATTTGAGCGAAGATCGATGCTCATAGACTCATGTTACATGTATATGTTTAATAAAGAACATGAAGACGAACGGGGCATATTGTAAAATATTAATGCAAGTGTAAAAACAAAGGAGAATACTAGAAATCAACATTATGTGGTCGCGAAAAGAAGACAACAGCAAACAAACTATTACCTAAATGGCAACAGATGCGTAACAATAGACTATTCACGCCACGGTTTGTTTTGTAGTTGACCGCAGGAAGTGTATGGTATGCAAATGGGACAACATTCTTTATTCTTCTTCAAAGCATGACCTTGCAGCAAAATCGTGGTCGGCCCATAACGTTGTGATTTGAAGTCGAATTTTACAACTATTTCATAGGAATGATTATCATATTGAGACGACGTATCGCGCGCCACATTTGGGTCACTACCTTGAGAGTCAAGGTCACAGCATGATCTTTCATCAAAATGGTTTCCGGCCCATAACATTGTTTTGAAGTCGAATTTTACAACTATTTAACAGGAATGATCACCATATTGAGACAATGTGTCGCGTGCAACATTTGGGTTGTTACCTTGAAGGCCAAGGTCACAGCATGACCTTGCAGCAAAATCGTGTCTGGCCCAAAACTTTGTTATTTGAAGTCGGATTTTACAACTACTTTTGACAAACTACCTTTCTGTGTCCAATACCTCAATACCAACCGGCTCTTGTTTACTAAATAATATGACGATAATTTACCAGTGGACACTAAAAACAATCAATGGGCAAAACAGATATCAAGAGAATGGACAGGTGGCCTGTACAACATGTGAAAATATTTTAAACTTTAAAAAAGCTGTTAGGGTTTGACTGAGCACTGACACTTGCTGGAAATGATGATTAATAAGGAGGCGTTGAAAACATTCGAATTTTTGGGCCATGAATTATAAAACATATATTTTTTCCACACTGGTACTGCCTGGAAACTAAGCATCACCAGTGCACATTACATCTGTGCTATCAACAGGCCTTCTTGGGGCAGAGTAGGAAGGCACACATTGTTAAATCATCACACACTATGTGAGTAGGCAAGATTTGAACATCACACAAACACCAGTGCTTTTTGTTCTGTTTTATGTTTGAGTTTGAATTATGTCTAGCTTGATCTTTGAATGCCTTAATGTTGCAAGTAAATCCCTGTTTGTGCACATTTAAAGCACTTTATACATGTAGTGAGCACCTTTTTATTCATTTCGGATTAAACTGAACACATTAAGAGTAGATGACCAAGGCACATTTCTCATGTTGACTTTTAAGCAGTACAGAGTTGTGGGCCCTTAAACATATCCAAAAGTATATTGTTTGCTTAAATTATACATGTACAATGTTACCAGTTTGTGCAGCCAACTTCCTATGACATTAGCATTAAACTTGACACATGTAATCTACTTGAAGTCTAGGTGCAATACTTTAAGGACAAAATGATTTCACTTTCATAGGGCCCATATGTTGTATCTTAAATTATATAGGAACATCTTTAAAAGATCCTCATCAGTCACTTAATGTCCAAATTCACATGAACAATTATTTGGTGACCATCTACCAAACTAGCAGAGATTGAAAATGATAGTTAATTTAATCACTAGATCAAGAGGTTGAACTGACTCTTTCTTTACATTCAGTCAGATTGTTTAACATGCACATATTTTTATTTACATTAACTGTTTTTAACAAGGTAAATACAGTTTCAGTTGGATCAGTTGGATGTGATAGGGAGGACTGTGCATACGCTTTTCTGGGGGTCTTCATAGGTGTTGGAAGTGCAGTGCTGGCATGTGCAATTGTCTTCGTTATACTGGGTAAGTATTTTAAATCAAACATGTTAATTATTCCTGAAAATGTTATTCATTTATCTCAAACTATATAAATGTCTTGTGATGTGCATATAGTGTCATGTTTTTGTTCAAATGTTTAAGGCTGGTCTCCACACAATAACTATAAGCAAACACGAATACTTCGTGTTGAAATGATAATGGTAAGCAAAGTGCACACGTATACACAAGAAATGATTTATAACAATCATTTACAGTTGGCAAATGGATGTGGGATGATTGGGAACTCTTGTGCTTCACACGCAACAATGAAGGCTGTAAACGGCTCAGCCGTATCTTCCTGATCACTGCAGGCATTATTTTCTTTATCGACACCATAATTGGAGCTTTCCAGCGGGGAATTGAAGGTATTACATCATAAGATGTGCCATGAAATGTTTATTTCTGATTCAAGAGTAATACTGTCACAATTTGGCACAATTTTAAAAAATATTGTTGTCTCAATGTTCAAGGCCGAGAGTGTTCATACTTGTTAAAAAACAAGGTTTTGTAACTTTTTAGCTCATCTGAGCACAAAGTGCTCAAGGTGAGCTTTTGTGATGGCCCATTGTCTATCCGTGCGTCCGTCAACAATTTCTTTAAACAACTTCTTCTCTGAAACCACTCATTGGATTTTGACTAAACTTCACAGGAATGATCCCTTGGTGGTCCTCTACCTTAGATGTTCAAACCGTTTCAGTTGGTTGCATAAGTAGGGCACGGGGTCAAAAGTAGGTTTTCAAAATACAATGTTAAAAAATCTTCTTGTCCGAAACTTCAAGGCCTAGAGCTTTCTTATTTGGTATAATATACATATATTATAACATTATCTAGATGTCCTCTACCAAAATTGTTCAAATTACGCCCCTGGGGTCAAAATAGACCCCGCCCAGGGGGTCACAATTTTACATTTAATTATAAATCTTGTAAAAATCTACTGGAGCCTTGATATTTGGTGTACAACATTAGTGTTCCTCTGTAAATGGCTCCACAGTGACCTTTGACCTTTTCCTGAGGTAAGCGACCCAGGCCTCTTTAAGCCCTCTTGTTATGTAAAACAGCTTAAAGTTGTAAAATTATGAGCTTTTGTCCATTGTCCCTCTATTAACATTTTAGGCTCAATGCGAGCTTTTGTGATGGCCCATTGTCTGTCGACGATGCATACGTGCGTGCGTCCGTCCGTCCGTTCTTCAACAATTTTTTTAAACAACTTTTTCTCTTGAACAGCATGGTCCCCGGGTGGTCCCCTACCACAATTGTTCAAATGGTTCTGATTGGTTGCATAAGTAGGTCACGGGTCAAAAAAATAGAAAAGGCAATTTTCAAAAATCTTCTCTGAAACTACAAGGCCCAGAGCTTTCATATAAGTTTTCTAACATCATCTAGAGATCCTCTACCAAAGGTGTTGAAATTATGCCCCTGTGGGTCAAAATTGACCCTTCCCCGGGGTTCACAATTTTACATTGAATTATATAAGGAAAATTTCAAATGACTTTTCATCTTGAACTGCTAATGGAAATTTGACCAAACTCACAGGAATGGTCCCTGGGTGGTCATCTACCAAAATTGTTTAATTGGTTCTGATTGGTTGCATAAGTAGGTCACTTGAACAATAAATAGGTTTTTAAAATGCAACTTTCAAAAATCTTCATGTCTAAAACTACAAGGCCAAGAGCATCATCTAGAGGTCCTCTACCAAAGTCGTTCAAATTATGCCCCTGTGGTCAAAAGTGACCCCGCCCCGTGGTTCACAATTTTACATTGAATTATATAAGGAAAACTTCAAATGGCTTCTTATCTTGAATCGCTAATGGAATTTTACCAAACTCAACAGGAATGGTCCCTGGGTAGTCCTCTACCAAAATTGTTCAAATGGTTCTGATTGGTTGCATCAGTAGGTCATGGGGCAAAAACATAGGTTTTAGGTTTTTAAAATGCAACTTTCAAAAATCTTCTTGTCTCAATCTACAAGGCCCAGAGCTTTTATATTTGGTATATAGCATCATCTAGAGGTCCTCTACCAAAGTTGATAAAATGATGCCCCTGGGGTTAAAATTGACTCGCCCGGGGTCACAATTTTAAATTGAATTATATAAGGAAATTTTCAAACGACTTCTTCTCTTGAACTGCTAATGGGAGTTTGACCAAACTCAACAGGAATGGTCCCTGTGTGGTCCCCTACCAAAATTGTTCAAATGGTTCTGATTGGTTGCATAAGTAGGTCACGGGGTCAAAAATAGGTATTCAAAATGCATTTTTCAAAAATCTTCTTGTCTGAGACTAGAAGGCTCAGAGCTTTCATATTTGATATATAGCATCATCTAGAGGTCCTCTACAAATTGTGTCACAGAGTTATAAAAATGATTTTGATTTGATTAATCATGTTTATACATAAATAATAAATATATAGAAAATCTAAGTTACTATAAGTTTTTCTTTGTCTAGTAAACAGTATTGCAAACTTATTTGATATTAAGATACTACAGTTGTTGAGTTGATAATTATTATGTATTTAGCTACTTTCTAGTGAATCCTTATATCTTATACCATAACAACTTCATAACAATACTAGTCAGACAGTATGCTTATCAGTAGCTCAGTAGGAAAAGACAAATTCTTAAAAAGTAACACTTTGATTATAAGTTGATCATGACTATGGGAGCAAGTGTTTGTGGTAATAGATAATAATAAAGTGCATGAGAATTATAAGTGGTCAAGAATATGTGTGGGAGTGGCTTGTGAGTAATTGTAATGAGGTATGTGAGAGGAAAGGTTTAGAAGTTAGTTTTAGTCAGTGTTCGATAAGTCCGTCTTGGATAAGTCCGTCTTAGATAAGTCAGTCTTGGATAAGGAGTAGGATAGAACGGTTGACATTATTAATAAATAGACATGGCATATTAAGAAAGATGTACAGAAATAAATGATAAAGAGAAAATGGACTTGTGATTATAAAGTAAAGGTTGTATACAGTTGAGGATAGAAATGATGACGAGTAAAGTTAAGCAGCAGAGCGAGAATCCCCGCCTGGTCCCAATAATATATGTCATCTCTGACCGCGTTTTCCAGGATCCTGATGGCCCTCTTGTTGTGTTTTTGTAGGAGCACTGTGTTCTATGGTTACATTTCTAGATGTTTTTGTTTTCTAATGCCCAGTTTATGTGTGTTTGTTTTTCATCAGCTGAATGCCGTAAATGTCCAACGTGGTATGCCTTGGTTGGGCTTGGTCTTCTGGTGCTGGATGTTGTTTTGGCTGTCTTCGTCATCATCGTGGTGGTCAAGTTCAAAAAAGGTAATTCTTTTTCTGTTTCTCATTGAGACACTTGCGATTTATTATGATAAAAAATGGCTAAACTATGTTATCATAATATTACTGTTTGGAGATCTTTAGTAAAACACAAATCGCCCAAATTGTTTTGAAAACCTGTGTTGCCAACCCTATAGCCCCCTTCTGTGTGACACATAAGTCATGCTTCTTTTAAGAGTAAACATATACAATGTGTTACAAAGTAGTATAGAAACATCTCAATGTTTTATCTTGTACAAGATTTCCTAGAGGAATCACATTGGAAAATTGTTAATATCTGGCCTAAAGACTTCAAAAATTATAATATTTTTTTGCCAAGCTGACTTGCAGTCAGTGCGATATTATCGTCATATTCTTTTGTTCGGTGTTTGTGAGTTTGTGCTAGGGTTCATGCATTAGGATTTGTCTTGCCTGTGCCCTTAGTTCATGGTGGGTTGACCGATTGTAATATTAGATGGAACACAACAATATGATGGAGATCATGTACGAGAATCACGTTGATGCCTCAAAAGGTGTGAGTCATACTTAGAGGTCAAATTTGGTCTATATGATTGTTTCTCCATACTCTTGCATCAAAATGGTTTAAAATTATTTGGCACAAATGTAGACCCTAATGAGAATGTTGCACGCGAAAAGATACTTCAAAAGATGTGGTTACAAGTCAGATTAGCCTAAAATAATATTTGTCCCTACTTTAATTTTATCATGAGTATAGGGATTGTAAAATAACTTGGTACACTGGTTAAATATGGCACATTACATTCATGCCATAATAGTTGTGTCCAGACAAAGAGGTCAGAAGTCAAAATAATGACTGTCCAGACACTTTTACTTTGCTGTGGAAGATTGGAGTTTAAAATAACCCGAAACAGCAAAAATTAACGTTGATGTGACTGAGTGTTGTGCAAAAGAATTTATCATTTAAAAAGTGTGGTCAGACCTAGTGGTTAAAGGTCAAAATTTTAGATTGTTAATTACATTATTGATTACATTAAATTATTATAATGTTAAATTGTTATAATGTTAGGATTATGTTTTTCCAGTCTTTAACTTTGCCATAAATGGATTCTAAAATAACTTAAGCAAATGTTTCCTTTCATCAGACTGAGTGTCATGCAGAAAAATCTTATCAAAACCATAAAGGTGTGGTCGAATTGAAAAGTCAAAATAGGCCACAATTATGTTTGTCTTAGCTTGACCTCAACATAAATCCTTGGATTTTAAAAGCAACATAGCACAACTGTTTACATTAATGGGACAGAATTTCATCAGAAAAAATCACAGTATTAGATAAGAAGTTGTTGACAGACATGGAGGTCATGGAGGTTCTTGTATAGTATAAATGGAAGAGATGTACAAAGAAAAAAAGTTGTAAACAATGTGGACAAGTCAAGTTTATGGGCACCATGACAAAATGGCCCGTACAAAAACACACAGAAAATAACAAAACACGGAGTATACAAAGACGCAACAGACATTAAGAAATAACTATTGTTTGTGTTTTTTGGATTTTTCTGGTTTTTTTTTTAAATTTTCAATTACTTAAAGAACTTCTCCAAAAAAATGTTGAATTACCGCTTTGGTACGGTCAATGAAAATCATTGGGGGGGGGGGGGGTAAAACAAGTTTTCGCCT
>Ga0224511_10002636_pt1 | contig 12262 bp, 10 predicted proteins | sample SF_May12_sed_USG_2_FD_169988 | JGI IMG/M metagenome (GOLD analysis project Ga0224511, IMG submission 169988) | Sediment microbial communities from San Francisco Bay, California, United States - SF_May12_sed_USGS_8_1 | ecosystem: Environmental > Aquatic > Marine > Sediment | place: USA... | reverse complement strand
ATTGTTACTCAGCTGTTTTAGTGACCTTCTCATCTATATCATGTTAGGGCTATGTTATGATGGGGCTGCCAGCATGCGAGGTGCCAAAAGAGAGCTAAAGAGCAGAATACTGGGGCTGAATCACAAGGCGCTTTATGTGCACTGCTTCGGTCATTCCTTAAATCTAGTTGTTCACAATTAAGTCATTACCAGAGTTCCGGGACCTACTTGCTATTCTATATGAAATCACGGAGCTGATAAAAAGCCAGTCAACTGGTGGCATAAAAACTCTATGCCCTACAAGGTATTTAACACGTCGAATATAACCCCACATATACAAGTCTAGCATAAAGCAAAGCACCATTTTGAAATGACTCCAGTGTCTCATCTCATGGTAGGAAGCAAACATCATTACCTGAATTGTTAGTTGGAATAGAATAGATCTCGTTGTAGGAAACAACATTAAAACATGCGGTTTTGAGTGTGATTCGTACCCTGAGCCTCAGGTGACAATGTTTTATTGAAGGTACTCAATTCGATTTGTGCTCATATTTTAACAACGAACGATGAGTTTACTGGAGAAATGTTATTATGTCATCGGTTGTTAGCAAGCCGTATTGCCACGCTCATATACTCTATTGACATACGCATTTTATGAAACATGAAGTGGACAACTCAGGCACATGTACATGCATTCTTTTCAAGGTGGACAGTTCGAACAGACTGCATACAATAAATTCTTAGTAACTGCTCACTCTGTGGGACCAGACGCTGGATGAAGGCATCAGCGACACTGAAATGAAAGCTCAAATCATGGGAGTGTCGGATGAGTAGGTGCATCAATACATTATCGCTATAGCGCTTATACAAAAAAAACTTTGGTCGTGGTGGAAATATAGAACTATATAAATATGTATACAATATAATTAATATGTAATATAAATAAGTATGTAATATGTAAGTAAATATGTAAAGAGTGTATGTTTATTTTATAGAGCTCATCATTGCCGAATCAGTGCTTCGCATAGCCGACAATCTGGCGAAAAGTTTGCAGTCACCTAAACTGTCTGCTGCTGGTGGAAGAGATCTGGCTAATAAGACGGTACTGGTGTTGGAAAAGATGTGACGCGATTCAACATTCTCCGCACTTCATGGTGCAACCATCAAATGAAACGCGGCTTTGGGTAAGCATATCCAAGACACCGTACGTACACAAACTTCTTATGCTTCTAAAAACATAGCCTGGTAATTTCTTTCTTGATCCTTAAGTTATCCATTTCAGCATATCTCTTTGAGACAATACTGCACCATGGCTGTAGTCAATTGCCATCTCAAAATAGTGAAATATTTTGTTGCAGGCTTGGATGAGCCTGTGTTACCTAGAAAGAAGTTGGCCAGCTCGGTATGTTGTAGGCGCTGGGAGCGACTACTTTCCTAACTCTCCATCTGGGATGTATAGAGTTCTTTTCTATGAGATGTTAGACAGAGATGGAGCAGCATTAGAGGAGCGATTTAACCAGCCTAGTTATGAGGTGTTCGCAGAGATGGAGTAGCTAATTCTTTCTGCTGCCATGGAAAAACACTGAGCTCCATCAGATGGGTTCGTGAGGATCTCATCGATCAACTCAAGATGCTTCCTGCCCATCTGAAGGAGGTTCCCATCACCACTATGTCTGACTATGTTCTGTGGTTCATGAACACGTCAGTTCGGTTTTTGCTCATCGAGATCTGTACACTGATGAGGCTAGTGCTGGTATTACCCACCACTAATGCCATAAGCGAGCGAGCATTTTCCACCCTGAGAAGAACAATGAAAGAGTCTAGGCTGAATGCATGCATGATACTACATATTTAAGATCAAACTGCCAAGTTAGATCCCCAGAAAATGATTCGCAGTTTCGTGGGATACTAACAGATGGAGAGCTGAGCGAATTGCTCATAGAGAATAAAATAGGCTACATATTCTTTTACCATCAATTATCTCTCATTCTGATTCAGCTAGTGCCTCCTTTAGTGATGAGATTGCTCTAAATTCGTTGGCGCTTCCCCCAGCAGTTTGCTTGTTGGCGTATCGCTGGCTCGCTACAGCCTCTAGCTTGTTTTCTAAACTACGCCCCTGCTGGGGGCCGTGCAGACAACTGGACTAAAATCCCTCTCACAGAAACGCGGAAAACAGAAAATGAGCTCCGTAAGCTCTAAAGCACCACGGTTCGACGTTTGATTGGCTGTTGGGGTTATGTCCGTAGGTAACTTCCTTCCTAAACGGTTTAACCAGAGGTTCTGGGTTTAACCTATAATGAGAGGCTCGGCTCGTTGTGCGGTTGAGATCGGCCTAAGCCGAAAAACCTCAAACATGGCGACGTGGACGCCGGTTTTTGTGATCTCAGTGATATTTTACCTCGCGTCGAATGTTGCCGAGGCACAGAATGCTGCCAAAACAGTAGGTTGACATTCAATGAACAAAGACTGCTGCGCAGTCGATGAAGTTGGACCATTGGTTGCAGTCAAAACAGTCGTGCTCAAAATTTCAATTGAATTCCGTCCATGACCCATCAGTCTCAGAAGTCAGATTCAATCAATCATTCAATCCAATGATCATCATAATCATTCATTCCATTCATTGGAATTCATTGAGCTGACTTGGTTGACGATTGACTGGTTGACCATTTACGATTGAACGAGAACGATTTTAATATTCGTGATGTCTTGATAATCCATGATGACCGCCTTGCCTCTAGTGATAAGTCACTCAGTCAGTACTAACTACTAAGGCTACTAACTTAAGTTAGTTAGTGAACTTAGTCCGTTACTAACTACTAACTGTAAGTGCTTCCTCGAGTCAGTCTCAGCGATTGCATGATTGAATAATTGACTTTGAGTTTGAGTCATGAGTTGCTTTTTTTACGAACTACAAAGTGTTGCCGATTGATTAATTCAATTCAATCAGTTGTTTGCCTTAGACTTAGTTATTCATTGCTTCAAAGTTCAAACTTATCAGTTGATGATCATCATGACTCGCAGTCACAGACTGACTCCGTCAGTCAGACGTTCGATGATTCTCATTCTCATTTGGCAGTGCTCCGATAACTGACTGTTGAGTCAATAAAAAAGACTAGAGGATCACATTGTAGTAACTAAATGAAATAAATAAATAATGGATGCATGAATGGTGAAATGAAGTCCATGGCTAACACTGTTGTTACTGTTGGTGTTACTGTGTGTGCGCGCGTGCGTGTTAGTAACACGGTGCTAGTATTAGTGTTACTGTTAGTGTTACTGTGTGTGCTCGCGTGCGTGTTAGTAACACGGTGCTAGTGTTAGTGTTACTGTTAGTGTTACTGTGTGTGCTCGCGTGCGTGTTAGTAACACGGTGCTAGTGTTAGTGTTACTGTTAGTAGTAGTGAAACTTGAAAGGAAAGGAAAGATCTACCCAATGAAAACTTAATTAGTAGGCCTTACTTACTATGTAAGCTAATTTAGTTTAGAGTTCATTTTGAATGATCTGTATTTGATTTGAAAGTTTTATTTTACATTTTACATAAGACTAGAAGTCTGTTTTACATTAAGGTCCCGCTGATTGTGACTTTAGTCTGTTTCTGTCATAACCACCCTATTCAGTAAATACGCTATCTTGACTGGCAGTGACGCGGGATATAGCGTTATAAGTCTGGAGATTTTCTTATTTTCCTAAGAATAAGTTTCTTGTGTTTCTTTTTAAGCTTAATGCCAAGATTGAGAAGCTTGAAGAATTGTCTGCTCGGCGGCCCGTAATCCGCCTGGATTCTGACAAGTTTAAAACACTTGTCAGATCAACACCGAGAAACTATTCTATGATAGTCATGTTTACTGCACTGAAGACGCAAAGAGGTTGCACTGTCTGCAAGTAAGTATATTACTGGTAATAGGACATGGTAGATTGAGTGGGCTGGACCAATTTGCTGTTGGGTCTCTCTCAGGTTGTGTTATACTGAAAACACCAGGTTTTAGCTCAATTTTTAAACATTATTGCTGTTGGGTTCAGGGACTTTGCTGACACCGGTCCACTGATGAAAGGTTTTGTCTGTAGTGCGCTCACAATAATTATTAATGCCAACATCTATGCTGTATCTCCACCAAAAGTGTTCTCGTTCACGAGTGTAACCCGGCCGATGGTCAGGCAAATGCAAGCAGAAAGTCTCTTCTCAAGTATCCCAGGGGAAAACCTAACTGAGAAAGACTAAATCTCTTCCCCTATAGACAGTTTTATAAACAAATCCCTATCATAAATATGTTATCCAACAGGTATAAAGTAAACTCTATCTTACCTTTCAACTCTCTTTAGCACAAGGCGAAATGATGCCATCCTACTGCTGTTGGCAGCGCTCGGGTTCTGTCTCTGATCACCCAAGGTGCAGTTTTCTAACTCGTCGTTACATTTTAGGCAGGCGAGTGAGGAGTTTCAGATCCTGGCCAATTCGTACTGGTACAGTTCCCAGCGTGGGCCTGCTCTTTATATGGCCATGGTGGATTACGATGATGCCATGGAAGCATTCCAGTCGGTAAGTGTGGCCGCTCCCCAGGTCGCCCAGTCAGCGGAGGATAGCTCAGCTAGATTGACTTTGAAATCGTTAGATCCTGGGTTCAACCGATGGAAAATGTCACTGATTTGACCCCTAATCGTGCCAAGCTCCCGTTTTGCATCGAATTCCTCTCATAACTCTCAGTTCCAGAACAGGGCAGACAAGGCCAGTGTACCCCCACATTTGTCATCAGCCCCTTAAATTCAATACCCGCAACTGTCTTTACAGGATAACTTAACTGCCCAATGAGCTGGTTAACTGCCCAATGAGATGGTGCAACTACTGCATAGCTGGCTTGGTTCACATCTCGCCACATTAGCATTATCCTCTCCCTAATATTTATATGCATAAGAGGGTGACTCCAATAAACCCTGATCCCCCCATAATGCATCTAGCTATAATCACTTATTTTTGTAGTAAGTCCTATATGTCTGAAGGCCTGACTCACATAAGTTTGTAAAAAGGGTTGACTTGCTTAGTGTTATTCAGCGTGGGTTTACAGAGTATCTGCAGTATACTAGAAATTTGAGTTATGGAAACCTTGGGTGATCACCCCAAGATTACTGACTCAACTCTTTCTACTGCATCGCATTGTTCTATCATTGCTATCAAATTGTGATGTTAATCAACCTCCCCTATGAGGCTTAGTACAGGTCATTTTGGAAACAAGACTCTGTCCGTATGATGTCTAACCACATAGAGAAAAATGGTCTTATCGTTAAAACATATCAAGGTATGTCACGAGATTGTTTCTAATCATTTGTCGCTGCTTGCATTCACACAGTGGAGCTGTTTGTGTTCTAGATGAAGCTCAATACGGCGCCGGTGTTCATGCACTTCCCGGCCAAGGGCAAGCCGAAGAAGTCGGACCAGTTTGAGATTCACAGATATGGCTTTGATGCCGAGATACTGAATAAATTCGTCTTTGAGCGCACAGGTGACTTGAGTCGTTGCATTTAGGCTGTAGACCTTTATGCTCTGTGCGCCCCCCTCCCCGTCGTATAAAATCTAGATAAGTTGTTCATAGTGACCCAAGCCGCTGGACCACTGCTCGCTAGCCATGCATAATATGTTGAGTCAAAACTTGGCGCCAGAATCATGCCACGTGTCTGCTGGATGAAGGGGAGCTTCCCTTATTATGCAGTCAATGACACTTATGGTGCAGCTGCTACCTCTGTTAATACGCTGGCCGTCGTCACCATGCTTATGCGCATTGCGAGGCCTGTCAGTTCTGTGGACCTGTCGGACCCGCTGTATAGCATGCCGGCTTGTCCAGCGTTGTCACACGGCATGGACCTGGCGCGTGCTGGCTCCGGAGATCACTCACTGCGTGAAGATGGTAGCATAATATCTCAATATTGCATTAGAATTTACCATGTTGGGTCGCGACCCACTTAACTGTAGGTCAGAGACCCATCTGCAGAACAAGTGACTTGCGCAAGGGCATAGTCTACTCTTGCCCTTTTAACACAGTCACCCGACAACAGACTTCAGTTTTGAGTGCCGTGCTGTCACAAGGCAGCGTTGCAAACTATTTCAGGCGGGTGACATTGTTGTCACATTTTTCTTCCGCAGGTATCTCGTTTCGCGTTATCCGTCCACCTAACTACATGATGAACCTGGTACTGGTGCTGACACTGGCTCTGGTCGGTGGCCTGGCCTACATCAAACGTGACTCAATGGACTTCCTGTTCCAGCGGAACACATGGGCAGTGATTACCATCACCTTTATTCTCATCATGATGTCCGGCCAGATGTGGAATCAGATTCGCGGGGCCGGTTTTGCCCAGCGCGACCCCAAAACGGGCGCCATGGTGAGCTCACGCTATGAGTCATAGCTTAACTATTTTCTGCCTTATGCAATTATAGCAATCCAAAGAACAACTTGTAGCCCTTAGCACCAAGGACTATATAGAAGCAGTTGTACGTTGCCACGTCACACTATCGAAAAGGTTGCTTAGGTTTTTCCCAGGAGTAATGATACTGTTTTGGAAGCTTGCAATGTGTGACACATGCGCTCGCTGAGAACACAGAATCATTGGCACCATGTAGTCATGGGAGAGTGAGCCACTGCGCTCGAGCTCTGCGTCATTTCGCATGAGTCACCCTGCAAAGATTGTATTAATGCGTTATCTCAAGTCGAAAATAACAAAGTTACATGAAACATGCAACCAGCTGTACAATTTTGTTTAATCTATATGTAGATAGGCAGAGCAACAACTCGCGTCGCTTATCGAGCTAAATTGGAAACCCAACCATTCCAATATCATTCCGGATGCCATTTCGAAATCTCTTGCAACTAGCAACTTTGTGCAAAATAATCACATCAAATGAAGGTCGGAAGTGGTTTGACTTTATTTCATGTTCTGATCTGTTTTCAATGTTTCATGCAACTTTTCGGCCAGGTTTTGAGAAAGTAACTTCCAGTTCAATTTTCGGAGTTCAATTTCCAGCAAAGATGAGTAAATAGCAATTATATTCCCAGTTACATGCGTCCGTAGCGAGATAACTCGGTGGTAGAGCATTAGGTTCGCAACCGCGAGAACCCGGATTCGAATCCCGGTCATGGCGGAATCCCGATGGGTGAACGCCTCATATTAATCCTAGCTCAAAACAAAAATAAGCCTCACTATGAGGGGAGCATAGATACGGACATGTTTAAGGTGTGTCACGCTAAGTCGAAACCGATGAAAAACAGGTATCTAACCCGGCAGTCGCACCATAACGGTGGAGAAGTCATACGAGAGAAAAGGTGTCCACTTCCATCAAACTCCACGACTAGCGAGTGGAGAGATATCCATGGCAGTAGCCAGGGTCAAGATCAAGAAGCTGTGTGAGAATTCAGGGTTGGTAAGCCGAGTGTGGCGAACGGGTAACCCTCGCTGAAGCGTTCTTCCCCGATGTGTGTGTGGCTAGCTCCTTACACTCTCACTGCATATGCCCTGATTGTAGAGTTATATCCACGGCAGTAGCCAGGGTCAGTTCATCGCCGAGACATATATCGTTATGATTCTACATGGCGCCATTACCCTGGGTGTGATACTCATGAACGAGGCATACACCACTAAAGGAGTCGACAAAAGCGTCCGGCAGCGTAAGTTTAAACCATTCGTGGTAGCCATTTCTATGGAAATCTCGATACCCAGCACGAGTCTGCTGCTTCTTAAGGAATTACAGCAGTTGTCACAGGTCTGTCGCTTCTCTGAGAATTACACTAGCTGTAATAGGATAGCGCCTACATCACGTCCACACGAGGCTCGAGCCAGCACAACTCCATTCCAGTTTCGTGCCTAGAGGGAGAAGAAAGGTGAAACTATGACACACTCTCAAAGAAGCAAGGTTTGCGTTCACTTTGGCATCCCTCGAATGAAAGAGAAAGCCAGAGTGGCTGGGTCCCGTTGTATTAAGTGGTTGTATTCGCATATACCCTATGTAATTTGCTGCGCAGCCCGTACCGCCGTTGCACTCAGATTGTATGTTGACTCTCATTCTCTCTGATTGTAGTTATGGCGGTCACTGGCTTAGTACTGCTTACGCTCTTCTTCAGCATTATACTGGCGATATTCCGCGGCAAATACGGAGGCTACCCGTATAGGTGAGTCATCATGATAACACACTGGTCGGGACCGACTGTATGATTCGGCTCGAGCTATGGAAACTGGTTTGAGCTGACTGTCACACCTTTGGTATGACTCACTCTGCGTGATATGCTGAACACCTCGTGATTTGCTGAACACCTCGTGATTTGCTGAACACCAAGTGCTGTATGATAGATTCTGTGTGTGAACCTGCTAGCTATGCTAATATCACGATTTCCAGGATCAGTGGTGACCCTGTGAGTCACTCGCGCTGTCCTGGGTAGCAGCTTAAGGCCAGTTCTGGGTAGATTCAGTTTGTTAAGCTCTGCGTGTTAAGATAAATATGTGTGCCTGTGTAACAGTCATTTTCCGCTTGCCGTGTTCAACATCTGACCGCTGTTGCGTAGGGTAGAGAGACAGCTCAGTGGTAAAAGCATTGGGCTCGCAATTGTGAGAACCTTGGTTCAAATCCAGGTCACGGTGGGCCATCGTTGTGAGTATGGTCACCTCATATTTATCCTAGCTCCTACCGCTCCCAGCACGCGTGGGTCTTAGGTCTGTTAAATAGGATCGTCAAGTGGCTGAGTAGAAATTTAAAATGGAGTATAAATTAATGCTGGTTATTGGTCTCAAATGTACATCACACTCTATTCTGCGTACCTGACGCTGGTCCAGTGATGGGGAAGTGAAAATACGACTCAGTGGCGTTCAGCATGCGACCGTTCCTTATACGATCTTGCGGAACATTTCGTCGGATAGTACATTGACACTGAATATATTCTGTCCATTGTCAACACTACTGCCCGCATGTAGTCAGTTGTTTTGTCCACGACTGGAAAAAACCATGGTTTTTACAAAAACCTGGATCGTTTATGGGTTTTTGTATGAGATCATATTATCAGCAATACTTCGGGCGGGTTATTTGGTTGAATGATACGGTTGGCTTCATCCTTTGAGGCCACTATTAGTGACATTACTGACAGCAGTGGTTTAAACCTTGCCAACCTCGGTTCTATCGCTAGTAGGTTACAAATCTCTATGGTTATTGTTGCTCTCAGATTGTCCTGTTGCCTGATGGATGTGTTTTTTGGCTGTAGGTTCTTGCTGTAAGAATTTCAACCAAATGAACAAGCTGGCTTGGAATGTATAGTGGCGCTGATGCAATGCTGACATGGAGATGACTCATTGGCAGCGTATAGTGTACCGCCCTCAGCACGGAATGTGACATCATCCTACCCTCGCCTCAGTGATCTATTCTTCTTCATTCTGTCTTATTTTCCGTCGAAAACTTTTCATTACAATATAATTAAAAAATTCTTATGCATAATTGTTCACCAGTGATTCACCATAGAGCTGTGGTCGAGGCCCATATGTCAGGAAAATGAGGAGTCACGACCCCTCGTCACAGTACGAGGACATCAGCGAAGCATCGGCAAAGAGGATCCTCTCAACACAGCTCTGTTTCATTAGGTCATTAGTTCTTCAATGGCTCACCAATGTGCATTCCAAACTACATACCCACAAACTGAGTCCAATCGACACACATCTACATGCATCCAGATCTGTGTGCGCGTGCGCTGCGCGCGTGTTATCTGTTACCAATAAGTGAATTTAACTTCATTTAATTTATTGAATTTATTATTTAATATAAGAGAGGTAACTCTATATGGGTTAGGCTCCTGTGCTTGGCCTGTATATACCTGTGCGTTTTCTACCTATGGACTTTCCCTCTGGCATGCAATATTATCAGTGAAAAGATATTGAACTTCGATTGCAATGCTGATTGCTATAAACCTTTAGCACAATGGACTTACTCCTAGTGGTGCAATTTACCATAAATAGCTCAAGCAAATTCTGGCATGCCCAAACGAGCCAGTTTTGTAGTGACATAGGTCATTGGTACGAGTGCACATGCGGGCAATTGGCGATCTCACTAAATGGCGCCTAGTGGTTCTCAAACAGGAGGAAGTTCTTGGTACGTGTATTCTGGTGACTAAGAATATACTCCATTTTGTTTGAGAGACCTTTGAATTGGCATACTGTTGAAATCAAATTAAAAATAGTTTTCTGTGCTTATTTATTTCCAACTTTTAAAATGATCTTCGGGGCACTATCTGTCCTGTTCTTTTATTTGTCACAGGCTCATCCAAACTGGTAGCGTGACCTCTTTACCAACTCTCTATCTCTCTCTCTCACTGTCACTATCACTTGCAATCACCATGGATCAATAGGATGTTGTATAAGGTTCGCAAAGATGTCATAGAAAACACTGAAAATTGATAACAATAGGGTAGTATGTGCAAGAAAGTAGACTGTCCATTTATTGCTGGTGCATAATAGAGTAATGGTTTTGTTAGATCCGCCTATATACAGTGGGCTAGTAACCTCCCGCCCGCATCACATATGTGCTAGTGTAAACGTTACGCATATCCCATATTTCTCCTTAAATAATTGACTAACAGGTTGTCCAATGGTTCCCTAATTTCAACAGAGATGGATGCCAGCTTTATTTGGGTTTTTACCATTTATTTTATCACTATGGAATAATTGTGCGCGGGTCGATAGAATCGTTTGGGTGGTAAAAGGCCACGTAACAAAAACAACTCATCAAACAATATAAAATATATATATATCTTTAATTTGACAACGAAATACAATGGCTTGCTGGTGTAAATTATAAAACTATCCTTATATAAAATAATTGAAATATATTCCTTTGGCAATAGAGATTGAGTTCATGATGTCATCATATACTAGTCAGCATTGGCTTATTGCCATATCAAGCTGATGCAACTGCGTGTTGAGATAAAAATAGCACATAAAAACCAGCTTTATGCGATGTTAGCTGTAGGAATGACTGCTCAAACCTTATATATAATGTAGATTAAGACAATCCCTTCTTGTATCATCGTAAAAAACTAGTAGACATTATTAAATAATACTGGCTGAATTTCTGATTTCTCCCTCGGTGTCACAATCTCAGTGTCACAATCTCAGGGTCACAATATCAGTGTCACGGTTTGTAGCATTTGCACAGGCGAATCAGCACCCTCTTACCGGTCTTAAAATCGTCATACGCTTTCCACTTGCATTTCTGTGAGTAGTGGATCTCATAGCCATTGCAATCGTTATTCCGACCCTGCATGAATGCTCCATCCATTTGCTCATATTTTCCACATCTGCAGACCCTAAACAAAAGAGATACAATGGTTTATAAAAGGAATAGATCTTGGTATGGAGTTATTCTCCCTTAACTCTCCTAGGGTAACTATTACAGGGTACTCTCTGTCGCTAAGATTCGACAGAAGCTAAGATTCGACAGAAATTCGAATTAAGTAGTTTAATTGATGATGGTAAACCTGCTTATCACCTTACCCCCACCGGATGCTAGGCACCTGTAATCTCATATTGAATACGGTTGGTACGGTGTATTCATGACCTGTACGAATTTCACCCCCACACTTTTCCGTTTCGGATGGCGATGTTAAAGGAGGTCCACCCATTGCTACCTTCACACAATGGGGCACACAAGTAATGACTCTCCCAGGGAAATGCGGAGTCGTAAGCCTAATCTACATTCTTCTGCATAGAACCATTGTTCCAACTTGACTCTCACCTTACTAAATCTTTCTGATAATATTTCTTCTGTTGGACCTCTGGCTCTGCTAGCCCCGTGTATGGATTATAGACGTTCTGGGTGAGCTGCTTTACTTTCATTCCAGACCTGATAACAAATCGAAGCCATGTAAGATTTCTCATGTTATAGCGGAGAGAATATTTTTGCTGAATCATCTGCCTAGTCAGCGATTTATGTATACTGATTCATACATAATGCTCGTAAGCAATTGAGCGAATTAGACGAAGAAATTTATATATGCCTATAGTTACAGCAAACTCCCTTTGTTTACAAAATAGGAAAATGCTTATGAGCCACAGGATGGTGTTGTTTTCACTGAGAAAAAAAGGGCCGCCCACATGCTGAGTCAGCATCAAGAGTTGTGCTTCCTTAGCACAGCTAACCCAGAGTGTACATAACCCTATCAACGGATATTTTGACTTTTTTCACCTTTCTTACCTGGCGGGTTGCCTTTTATAGCAACAAGCTCGGCTGTCGTGATTCTCAATCTCGACAGCAAACTTGTTTGG
>Ga0224511_10002635_pt1 | contig 12263 bp, 6 predicted proteins | sample SF_May12_sed_USG_2_FD_169988 | JGI IMG/M metagenome (GOLD analysis project Ga0224511, IMG submission 169988) | Sediment microbial communities from San Francisco Bay, California, United States - SF_May12_sed_USGS_8_1 | ecosystem: Environmental > Aquatic > Marine > Sediment | place: USA... | reverse complement strand
GACTGCAAGACCGCCCTCCCCCTCCAAGGCCTACGACCTATCGCTTGACTGCATCCCTTTATTACATGAAAGAAAACTATCCATGACAATATTACTGAATAAATAATGTTGGCATATATTACTAGTATCATACGCTTGATTGATAAGTAATTGTAATTGCACAATAATGGCTTCAAGTCTGTCAAGATACCAATCCGGGCGGGTTGACGATTGAATGAGGAAAGTCACGTGTCACTGTTGTGCGCGGCCATGTTAGTTTGTAAGCTGCCTTGATTTGGGATAAAACGCACATTTTTGGTATGAAGATAAAATGACTCAAACTATACCGTGTTGTTTCAGTGTTGCTGTCGTCTTCCACATCTAACTAGGTTACGTACTGGACATTCTTAAAGACCTTTATCAGTATGTCGCTCACGTTATGTCGATAAGGGCTAGGAGGATTGTTCCATGATAAGGCGTACACGCTCATTTCATAGTTACCTGGGCTACTGTAACAATGGCTTCTCTGTTAGTACTTACGTTGAATTTGCTGCTGTTTATTTCACCAGGTAATCTACATTTTTCTACCTGTTTTTAATTTAAGTAAAAGTTCCTAAGAGCTTCCAAATTTAAAATTATATTGAAAAAAATGAGATCGAATAGTCGTGGCCATTCAAATTGGGGTTGTAGGGAATGTTATAGGTGTTGTAAACTGTCTGGAAAGAAGACGTTTCAATGCAAAAAATGTTAAAATACATACAACTACTGTTACTTTTATTATGATAAAATAACACATCAAACGACAATCTCATTCGTAAATAAAAAGTGCGTCTACTAATCCTATTATAAATACGAGTACAATTGTCCACCAGTTGTCGGCCTGACGTGCCTCCAGTGTCGGGGTGTGGTGGAGCCTCGCTTCTGCTCCACCGTGGTCGACTGTGCTCAACACGAGGTGCGACAACGGTTGGTGCTTGAGCAGCTACTGACCTTACTTGTTATTGTTCAAATAAATTATACAGTTTATACTAACACATATCATAACTACATGTACTATAAAAAATGGTAAAACATATCGCAAACGGAATATGAACAGAAGGGTTGATTAGAAGTGATGAAAAGAAAACAAGTTTGTTTAAAACTCACAATTTAAGACATTTATAAACTACCCCGGTATATTAGCATTAACATTAGACAATATGCCACCAACACATGTTTTGTATACGTCACATAAGATTTCTTACACTGGTCAGGTGTGTTCGGTTGAGCGAGTTGTGACGGAGTACGGTGACGCTGTGTACAACGTCGGCTGCACGGCAAGCACGGTGAGTCGCAACACGAACACGTCCGTCTACAATGCATAAATTCACAATCGTTAAAATAGTACTTTCTCTTCATTACATTTTAATGGATCATGAAAACAGAATACTTCAAATGTACATTTTGATGAACGTGTGCTGTTTTTTTTCTCCTGATAATATATTTCAATCACGATATTTATCTATTGACCTCGTAATTTGTTTTTTAAACAGTTATGGTATGATATCATTTAGTCTATAAACATTTTGGAAGAAAGGATTATACCATTGTAAATCCTCAGATTTATCAAACAAGACGTAATGACAATCGAAAATGCAACAACCTACAACCCTCATGACCGTATTTTCAGAGTTGTCTGAATGTCTCCTCCACTTCCGCCTTCTCCAGCTGCCAGGTGTGCTGCCACCATGACGTGTGTAATGACCGAGGATGTGGGCTCGACGGTACGGCTTTAAACAGGCTAACATTATTGACATAAAATATAAAATATACATTAAATGCGATTTTATTTTGTATAACTAGTCAGAGATTACACTTCACAGTAAATTCCGGTACAAATAGTATGATAATGGACAGTTCCACAACTGTCAATCTTAAATATTTATAACAGTTCAATCAAATGCATTAGGGGTATATTGTCAGCTGACAATTTTTCCTAGTATATACAATAGAAAGCGTACTTCTTGTTTGTGATATACCTTATCACATGGGCTATTGATTTAAGCATATGTGGGCGGAGATAAAAAATGTAGAATCATGCATTATGATCATGTTTCATGTAAAAAATATTCATATAGCAAGAAATGCATATAAAGAAGCATATTTAACGTATTTCAAAACTGCAAAATGTTTCATTATAAATATATCGGCAAAACACATTATCCATATTTTTGTAAATAAACAATGTTTCTCAGATTTTGAATATTTTACCCCGAAACAATAATTGAATCTAAACCCAAAATCCAGATTACTTGCCGCAGTGTGCTTATTGTTACTAAATGTCATTAAAAAGTAACTGCACGTTTTATTTAACCTCTTAACATTTGTCATCATTTCAATTTCGAAGTTGAACAATAAATAAATGCGGATAGAATGCATTGAATAGTGAGGTGATAGTTTTACAAATATACCTTAATTTAAAAACAAGTTTGTGTTTTATATCTACAAGGTAAAATATGAAAAAGACAGTTAACATGACTACGCTGCTCCAACACAGGAATACCCTTCCAAGACGGCCGGCTGTGCTATAACTGTCCCCACCCCACACCGGAAGGAAGATGTCATAGTGTGGCCTTCTGTGACCTGGACAAGGTTAAATCACTTTTATCATGCGTTCTTAAAATCCCTGGCAGTGGACAGCGTGTTGCATTAAGATGACTATTTCTGGCTGCTTTCGGCCATTTCGCCCTGCCTCTCCCCCTTAAGCTTGCGTATTGTTGAATTCGTCACCAGTAGACCTATATATGACTTCACTAATACAAATAAATGTATGATTTATTATCATATAATACATTCAGACCAATTTATTCATTTTTATTCATTTTTCTTATCAAGATTTAGATTAACTGTACATTTGTATTTGACCATTTCGCTTGCTTTGTCGATGAAATTGAACTATTTATAAATGCCACCCGATTTGTTGTACAGTTTATAAAGCCATATCCTTTCCAAAAGAGTAACAAAACTATTAATGTTATACTCACATGTTACATTTACAGGAGTGTCACGTGATAGGAAGAGCGCTTTTCGGTCAAATATTGTACACATCAGAATGTTCATCCAGTGTCGTATGTAATTTTGGCCGTAAACTAAATTTTTTTCGGCGTAGCTGTCTAAGCTCGCTTTTGACCTACATTTCTGTGTAATGACGTTTGTCTGGGACTTCAGCAATCCGCCGTTCTATTGGATGATTTAATAAGCACTGAAAATGACGTGTGGGGAAGCAAGAGAAAATCCCGTTTTCGATTGGATGAACCTGATACGCGCGAAAAAAATAAAGGCCACACTATTGTAATGCAAGTGTTTTACGACATTTTGCTTCGTTCGTAGATTAATTTTTGGGGTATTGCTTTGTAAAGTGTTTTTTTATATTTAAACAATATACAGTTACGTGTCAAACAAAATATTTTATGGATAAAATGAATCACGTCTCCAGATGTGAACCGGTTTATAGTAAAAAGTCTGACATATTACCCAATAATTATTAGGTTCGCCTCGCTACTTCTAAATTCCGGGATTTACACTTTGAGTCATGAAATAGGATTGTGCTGTAAAGTTTATTGTATGAATTAATTATATGTACGTATTGTTGTCCATGTTTGCGACTATGAACTCATTTGTCTAGTAAAGATGATATAACTTTTGACTTGAAACTCTCATTTAATGTTATTGGCTTTTGCCTCGGTTTGTCATTACACAAGTAATGAATCTCCTTTAGTTAATGGAATTTGAAGACATCACTTACTTTCTAACAAAGTGGCCAAAATAGCTGTCAACTTGACAATATTCATTTCAATTTTTCTGTCATCTGTGTAAGATTTATGTACAAGTAAACATTGTGTTTTATTTTCTTCCTTTTTGAATCTGAAGCCGTGTGTCTTTTTTAAAGAAATTTCTTGTTTACCTTTGCATCATACTGATGAACAATGTAATGTGAATCTAAAGCAAACCAAAATATGCTTTTAACATTTGTAACAAAAGTAACAACATTGTGTTATGCAGTACATGTATTTCCATTTTTTTAAGCAAAACATTGTATAATCTTTAAGAGTCCTAATTCTAGAACTCTGAAAATGTTTTCTGTCGTTTAATCTGTCGCATATTATGTTACTGCAAATAACTTGATATCTGTTTGTATTATATTTTGTGCAATATGTGGTATTTTGCATTGCCTTTTTATCTTATAACTATTGGTTAAACTTATATTAAAACTGTAATAGTGCTTTATCAGGAATGCCGCGTGCATCATAATCCTGCTGTGGTGATTGGACGACGCGACGAAGTGCACGTCTGTGACGAATGCTGCTCTGAGAATCTGTGCAACAAGAATTGCAACGGTATCGGTAGTTCTGCACTTATTTAACGAAATAATATTGAATCCACATCAATATGCATATGTCAACAGTGTTAAAACACATGAAACGGTTTATACTTTCGTTGTCATGGATTTCAGTTAAGGGTCAGTGGTCACCATGGTCATCGTGGTCTCAGTGTTCGGCCACATGCGGCCAGGGTCAGAGGTCACGGTCACGGTCTTGTAACAACCAGGCTTTACAAAATGGTGTCTCAATTTGCCATGGGGATAGTGTCAAAGTTGAAACGTGTCAGATGGCTGCATGCATCTTTAGTAAGTACATACATGTGTCGCACCATTGTTCTTCTTCCACGCGACAGACAATAACATTGACGACATTTACATGCGCTTGAGCTTCTGTTGTCTTTTACCATTATTAAACAACCTTTTATAATTTACCGATACATTTGTTTTAAACATTTTACAATTTGATTAGGTTCTATGTGGGAAATGATTTTTATCCACAGTGGATTGTTCTGATATTCACGCTGGGGGTCAAGGAAACACTTCCGGTGTGTACAACATTACCACGTGGCGGAGCGGCACTAGGGCTCAAGTCTACTGTGATATGACAACGGCCGGCGGTGGTTGGACGGTATGTCAATACACATGTTAATTGCACGATTCTAAAGTCTGGGCGAGTGACAAAAACACTTTTCACAGCCCTTTTTTTGCCTATTCCGACAACTTATTGTTGCATTGATACGTATCATAAAGCTTAAGGATATAAATTTAAAGGATATTCGACGAAGAAGTTAAAATCAAAGCAGATATGGTCCACTTTAAGTGGACTATGACAAAAAACATGTAGCCTACACCAAAGCCAGTCGGGAAAAAGTAGACATAACTAGAAAACAGTAAGGGCGCAACAAATACACATTGACCATTGAAATTTTTTAAGGTTTTAATGACTTTCTAAATACGACCAATGACATTCTTCTACTCTCCTATGGATACTGAGTTACGCCCGCCTTGATGCGTGCACTTGTTTTTATGGCTGGTGCAAATTATTCTTTCATCCATTTGTCTATGTAAAAGTGCAGTCACACTACAGCGTATAACATCAGCGTATGCCAGCGTATGATCATACGCTCGTATACGCAGATATACGTTAGGGGTACGCTAGGTATACGTCGTGTACGTTTCTCATACGCTGACATACGTCGGTGTACGTTGTTATACGCAGAGGCTAAAATAATGTTTTGGACATGTTCATGTTTTTCAGCGTATGCGAGCGTATAGATTATACGTTATTCATACGCTCATCATACGCTAGGCATACGCTGGATACATAAGGCATACGCTGAATAAGCTAGACATACGCTAGAGGTACGTTACTCATACGTTGGTACAAACAGTGTCCAATTGAGCTCAAAATATATAAAGAGTCCTTTTTTCTCCATGTTTGTCAGTTGAAGACATAAGTTTTTCTCCAACACCATTTTGATTTAATTTTGACACTTTATTATATTAAACGGACTGGAATACAAACTAAGGCAAAGGAAAAGTAGGAGAAAATGCCGAAGACATTTTGCATGCATCTTGACACCTCGGAGGCTAGCTTGAAAATGAAGGTTGTGGGACAGTCCACAGTGGAAAGTCTGTGCTATTCATAATCATAAGTTCACACACACTTAACTCATACGCTCGCGTACGTTATGCATACGTTACTCATTCGCTCGTATACGTTATGCATACGTTACTCATACGCTTATATACGCTATGCATACGTTACTTATACGCTCGCAAACATTATGCACACATTACTCATACGCTACCGTGACAGACCGTCGTCGATAGCTCGGGTTAAACACTCAAAAGTTGTGCGTATACCGGTAAGTAGTTTTTTCCGAATTTTTCATACGCTACTCATACGTTCTATCATACGCTGTAGTGTGACTGCACCTTAAATTAAAAGCGATCACTTAATGCACAGTTCCGCAAATTTTCAAGCTCATCCCATTTCTGCAATATTTCTTTGTTCGTGTGACAAGGTTTATCATAAAACAGGAAGTATGCTTTCTTTTGTATTTACTAGGTCAGATTGTCACCAAACAATAATTATAATCCTAATCCATTGGATGAAACTTGACCATGTACTGTTATAAATGATCATGATTGGCAGTTGTGAACTTGTCTATTGTTGCTTTCGAAATATACATTGCAGATATTTTTAACTTATTATTTTCAAATCGATTGCGAAGCTAGTTATATTAACTTTATTAATCACTCTCGACCGCTTATTAAAGATTAAATCCATCGCATTTTAAACCAGGTTTAGGGGGAGAGAGAAGGCAGATATATCCTTATAATGCGGAGAGCTTAGCAGGAAAGCATCTGGTACCATTTTTACATGACGCGGTCAGGGATCAAATTCATCCCGCTTACGGGGTAAACGTAGAGATATTCAAAGAAGAACTTTTGCAAACAAAGTAGATAGAGTCAAAAATAATCGCACCATGACAAAATGGCCCGTAAAATCACACTTGAGGCGCAGTACACAACGCGCAAAACAACGATTGTTTCATTTTATAGGTGTTCCAGTACCGATATGATGGTTCGGAGGATTTCTACAGGAGGTTTTCTGAATACGAACATGGATTCGGGTCACTTCACGGCGAGTTCTGGTTAGGTAATAACCCTATTACACTACGACCACGAATCCCACGAATCTCAAAGAATTGACAATTTTCTGGATTTGTGGTTGAATCGTTATCAGTTCGTGAAGTTCCTACCGTTTCGTATATATTCATAGTGAGTTCTGATTTATCGGGAATTCGTAGGAAAAGTTTTGAACTGTTCAATGTTTTAGCCACGAACTCCCGATTCCAAATAATCGTTGTTAATTCGTAGCAAATTCCTAATGCCCCTATCACACCACGACCACAAAACACAAGAATCGGCAAGAAATCACAATTTTATGGATTCGTGGTTGAATCGTTATCAGTTCGTGAAGTTCCTACCAGCAAATCAGTAGTGCATTCTTACCCATCGTAACTGAATCGTTATCGAATCTTAGGCATTTGTAGATATTCTTTACTCTTTCGGGGATTCGTGAAGCCCTTGGTTGACCACGAATCGGTCACTACGAATACATACGAAACTGGTAGGAACTTCACTTTCGTTTGTTATTTATTTTTCTTATGATGGGTATAATTTTATTAATAAGATTAAATATGCTTGTTTCTACTGACTTTGGTATTTATATGGTATTTATATAGTGGTCATACTGACAAACATTTTATTTTCATTGCTTTTTGTATCAAAAGCATACGACGTCGCATAATAAACACGTTCCCATGATACAATTTTTAAGCAAAGGCTTTTACGTGTTGAGCTACCTGTGACATTCTTAGGTATGTCTAAGACATAATTGCTTGTCAACCGTCAATTTCACTGTTCTACAAGGTCTCAGCCTGTTGCACGAGATGACAACCCGTAACAACACAGAACTGCGCTGGGACATGACGAATATTAACAACACCAACGCGTTTGACCAGTATGCTAACTTTTCTGTGGACAGCGGTCCTGGGTACAGGTTGAGGATAGGAAATAGAATCGCATCACAAGGAAGTAAGTCACTCTAATACTTGCCGTTATAGGTCAAGCAAAAACTGCAAAAAAAAGGTTTATAAATGGTCATCGTTATTCGTTAATATAGGGTTTAGCTATGAGAAAATGTTCTCTTTTTATTTTGAAAAAGTAAAAAAAATCAACCCCTGTTTCTGTATATTAGCAAAACAGACCCCACCCTTTTCATTTAGTGTAAATAATACATTTCACTTTCTTAGACATATAAAGGGTCAAAACAGTATTGCATGTTGCCCTCAATAAATGTATTTAACAATGCACACTTGTCACACAACATCCCTTTGCACTTATAATACATAAATTTAGCCAGTAACTCACAAGTTCTGTATGCATGCATTTCACGCAGGTAGTAAAATGCGGGTAACGGGTTTTTAACCGTAATAGCAATGACACATTTATTTTATTTAGAAATTGTTAAAATATTTTTTAAATGAGAATAAATATACGTTCAATGTTGAATAGTTTATGACTAGTCTGATATCTATTTTACCCTTTTTTACAAATGACTAGTGCTAAGGGACACTAACTCCCCGTTAACCTGGCACGAGGGATCTGCCTTTACCACGTTTGACCGGAACCAGGATATCTATGGTCGGGATGGTGGCGGCAACTGCGCCGTGGTCTACCACAGCGGCTGGTGGTTTAAGAGTTGTTACAACGACATTATCAACCCGAATGCCGATTACACTTCACGGGATATAAGTACTGGCATAAGCAATGACTATATTGCAAGTGGTTCTAAATTCCTTAGGACCAGCAAAATGATGTTCAGGGTTCTCTAGAACCGGTAATTACTTTTCGTGTGACTGAATGTGTTTTACGTAAAACAGAGAGAAAATAAAAGTATCATGTCAAGTGCATCGTTTTCATTATTCATATACATGTAAAATAAAGTATATATAAAGTATATACCGATAGTTATAAATTTTAACTCACATGTTTCAATCTGTGTTACATACATTTGCAATTAACGTATCGACAAAGCTTGAAATGACAAAATGGCGGAAAAGTGCGCGTAACCAGTGGTACACAAAACATTCAGTCTTCTGGTCGGCCCAAATGACATGTAGAGGTAAATTATCAGTTGTAGCTCGCCATTATGCGATAATCATCCGAATATGTTCATGTCGGCCATTAACGTCTTTTATAGGTTTGTTTTAGTGGAAGAAGCACTACTTAAAAAATCCACGTTTTATTTCTCGTCTGTTTCAAATTTACGACATTAAAAATTGTCTTTTATTTCAACCAATTCATTTCAACCAAATTTTATTGCGCGAACGTTATTGATGTACTTGGTCATCGGGGTATTGAAAAAACAATTGAAAGTATTGACATTTAAAGTAAAAGTCATTTTAGGCATGTTTTGGTCCTATTACAATTTAAATACTGCTTTTAAATGTATCGCGAGCGTATTATTCCCCCTACAATTGTTACCCCGGACAAGCCTAACAATTATTGGGCAATCAAACGGAAAGAGGAAAACTTCACTAAAGTGGGTCCCCTTTAAGCGGACAAAATTTGCATTGGTTTGTAAGCATTGAGACAATTTACATATAATAAAGAAGGGTAATGATTGTGGTATGAAAATCAGTTCCTTATAAACAGTAATGCCTTATGAGCGGAGCTGTTATAAGCGGAGTTAACTGTTCTTAAGAATATAACTTAGAAGAAAAAGACATAAGCCAATGTTAACATTTACACATATTTTAATGTCAGATACTATCATAAATACATTTTAGATGATACTGTCCCATCTCTTTCATTTACTCAGTATAATATATCAACCCCTCTCAAACTGAGATGGAATGAGATGAGATGGTAGTAGTTGTCAAATTGGCAAACAAGATGGTACCAGTTGTCAACCCCTGCCAAGATTGCATGGTACCAGTCGTCCACCCTTGCCAAAATTGCATGGTACCAGTTGTCCATGGTACATTGTTTTCCTACATTCAATCAAGGATTATACTGGTGAATGCGTGTACACGTATATAAGCCATAATACTTATTTGATTACATTTACAATTTAGTTTGAATAATTTACATTTCACTTTATTATTTGCACTGAACTAAAGCCGTCTCAGAAGTCTTACAATGGTCAAATATTGTACCAATTGTTATTATCGATACACAACTCATTGTCAAAATCACACATAGCGTCAAAGCGTAATTTTCTACGATACACCGTAAAACACACACGATGTCATTGTTTACGTATATCTTGAAACACGGGTTAACACTATTTATTATTGCCATAATCTGGATTCAAAGTGTCTCTATTTGGGCTGGTTGATGGACGCGGCGTTGATGAAACCGTCTACTGGAAGAAGGTGGGGACAAGCAGCAGCGTACGCTTCATGAAGGCGTAGAAACAACAGCAGCGATACTTGGGAGGGGTGATAAGGTGTCCTTCCGATGAAGAATCTTGTCTGCGATGTGCGTCTTGCTGACGTCCGCATGTAACTGCAAAATAATGACTTTGGTCCTCAAGTAATAAAGGATAGTTTATGGTACATTGTACACTGCACACTGTAATTGTTAACAAGTGTGAAATTCCTACAGACTGTTAAGAACTGATTGGCACTTACAAATCTTGTCTGTGCATGGTGGTCTGAGCATTGTGGTATGTGCATGGTGCCTATTTTTGTCATTACTACGACATTAGACCGATAAATTCGATGCCGACCTTTTAACGAGTCAAAAAATCAACGCGCATATTTGATACAGTGAGTTTTTGGAACTCAAGTGCTATTTGTAGTAACAATTTAACCACAAGATGTTTGTGTTCTTCAACACTATTTATATGATTCAGTTGCTATCAGCGACTGAATTTCTCCGTGATGATTGACAACGCTTAACTAGAATTGCCGGAAATGTGGTCAGACCGCCTTGATATAACAGTGGAGTTACTGGAAAGGCGAATTGACCGCTTTAATATGCCTTAACCATTGCAAAAGCTGAAAAGATAAACATACCGCATTGATATTACCTAACTACTTAAAAGGCTGGTAGGCACACGGACCGTTATGATATGACATAACCAGTGGAACTGCTGGTATGCACACAGACTGCCTTGATATGAATAACCAGTGGAACCGCTGGTAAGCACACATACCTGTTTGATATGAATTACTAGTAGAACTGCTAACCACTGAAGTTACTTGAAACGCGAACTGACCGCTTTAATATGCCTTAACCACTGCAAAAGCTGATAAGGTAAACAGAGAGCCTTGATATTACTTAACATGTTAAAAGACTGGTAAGGCGGACTGACCGCCGTGATAGGAGTCAACCAGTGAAACTGCTGGAAAAGTGGACAAATCGCCTTGATATGACCTTACCAGTGGAACAGATAAAAATATGAACAGACCGCCTTGTTACGGCATAACCAGTGGCCCTGCTGGTTTGGTAGACTGACCGCCGTGATATGAATAACCAGTGGAACTGCTGATCAAACCGCCGTGATATGAATAACCAGTGGAACTGCTGATCAAACCGCCGTGATATGAATAACCAGTGGAACTGCTGATCAAACCGCCGTGATATGACCAGGTACAAGACGGAATAGGCATCAAAACACAATCATACGATTTATGAATAGGTAGATATCTGCGTTTTACACAAAAAACAATCCGGAATCACATACAAATTGTATGTATAATTTTTCCATTTGTGAAGTAAAATGTTTAGTGTCGACCTGGTTATGTCCATTGAATGTATGTCTAGACAAACTAATACTATGGACTGCGACAGATACCATTAATGTCGCTTATGTAAACCGTTATGTGTACCGTGTGCTGAACTGTTTGGTGTTGTTGATGGCCGTGGACACGAAACGTCAAGCGATGCATGTCCGGGGTCGAACGAAGAATGTGCGTCATTTCGCATGTGTGTTACAGGAACATTGAAGATAAATGCTGAAATCAAAGGCAACAAGCACATCGTTACGGTAAACAGATCAGCTTGAATCATGAATTTGTTTCAAATTAGTGGCCTAAACGTTTAGTCGGTAACATGCATGTTTTAAAAATAGCGGAAGCAGAATTCATATCCGGTCTTGTGTGATCGTGATTGCTCAAGGTACATGCTGTTTTCCTACGACCACTTGCCCCCATCTACCTCCAAACCAAATAGTGTGATAGTCTATAATGGCTAGTGTTAATCAGTATGTGTATCCTATACCGACAACAAGGTGGAGTTCGCATTCAAGAATAATACATCATTGTGTAGTCATATTTTCTGGTCATCAGGGATCATGGAGTGTACATGTATGTTGTTTACATTTGAAAATGGAGTTCCGCTC
>Ga0224511_10002634_pt1 | contig 12264 bp, 4 predicted proteins | sample SF_May12_sed_USG_2_FD_169988 | JGI IMG/M metagenome (GOLD analysis project Ga0224511, IMG submission 169988) | Sediment microbial communities from San Francisco Bay, California, United States - SF_May12_sed_USGS_8_1 | ecosystem: Environmental > Aquatic > Marine > Sediment | place: USA... | reverse complement strand
CTTCTCCCCCTGATTCAGAAACTGTGCGGCGTAGCCCACTGTTATGCTTAGAAGATGAGCTATGATATCACAGTAGGCATAGCGAACCCGAATTCTCGCATATGATTAGTCAATCAATTTCAGGCAGGAATCTGATTGGTCAACGGCTTTGACATTGGACAGAATATCAGTTTTAGCCAAAATTGACATCCAGATCCTTTATATACTGCCCAAGACCTATCCAGACATATCTGGATGTTGACAATCCGTGAACTTTCGCTGAACTCGCGCTAATTGCCCATTGGTCCATCTTGGGGTCAAGGGTCAATCTGGCATTCAATAGCACATGGTAACCATGTGCCAAGCATGTGTATAACAGTTATACACATGGTTGACACTAGAACACATGGTCTAAGGATTGGACATTTCATTATCGGTATCACTGCTCATGCTCGGTATTGAGTCGAATGAACTGCAAAACAGCAGCGGGTATTATTTGTTTATTATCTAATATTTTACCAAACTTAGTATGATTATAACACAGAAGCTTATCACAGTAAGCTATTGCATGACACAATCCTGTCTTACGTAACAACCGTAACAACCATTACCCATTGCATTTTGAGAACATTTGAGCTACTGCTATAGTATGAAATTGAAGAGAGTCATGTATTTCAGAGTTAGAATTTAAGAAACAGTCGCATAACATTGTGACTGCATATACATGCCCGTCTAGCTGTACCAACTAAGCAGTTTTGATTAAAGGTGTGCATGTATGTAAATTTATGCATGATAGCAAGCGCTGCACGCCTTGACAGAAAATTGCAACAATAACCACTTGAGCCGACCGATAGGCTTTTCTTCTTGTTAACCTAATATAAAAAGGGCACTGCTTTAAAAACATGCGTGGAAAAGATTTTGTATACCAATGAGCAAGTCCGATTCAAGCTCTATGTACAATAATAAACATAATAATACCGGTAAATACTTTAGCTAGGGGATCTCTTATTATCCATGGTAATTCTACCAGTAGCTTTTTATCTGGCCGAAGCTAGAAATTCAACAAAATAATTTTGGTGAAATGCCCCTGGCAAGCACATTTGACTTGTTTGTATTTCAGTCTCATGTGGAAAATGGTAGTGATGGTTGGGTTTTCAATAACACTGCATACCCAAAAAGGAAAATAGTTCTTTCAATATTCCTGGTCCTAAGATTCACGAGCCCTATGCAATAAGCAGCCTTGTAGACCGGTCCCTTTGGACAAGTCAGTGTACACTTGTTAGTTTGGACTGGCAGATCATCTCTCGGCATTTTACCAAGTAGCTAGCTCATAATGGGCAAAAGCATACATTATAGACCAAGCTTCAGGATTTTGTGGTGAATGTGAGTAGTAAAAACACCACATCAAAGCAGGAAATATCGGTTTGCTCTGTATTTTTATATTTTCTATGCAGTTACCCACCATCAGTGCCAATGGCTATTGGGGAAAGAAAAAGCAAAGCCGTTGGAAGAGCCTACTGTAGAAAGCCAAATTGACCTCCCAACTTTCCCTGCAGACTAGCAGTCCCCCCTCTGACACCCAGACACATCACTAACCCTCTATTTCCCTTCTGTTAGCTGGTTCCAAATGTTCCGCATGAGACCCTCTTGTTACACTAGATTTTATTCCTGATACACAGCACTGTACCTTTTGAAATGTCACTCTTTAATATCTTTAGTATTTCGCTAGTTATAGATTATGGTACACAGTACACAGACATTCTAAACCATTCTGAGTACCAATAGTTAGCAGAGACCAGAAGTTTCTATGTCTCTGATAGTAACCATTCCGAAAAACAATAATAAACCCAAGTGAGAGGAGGCAGGCATAATAGTGGTAACTGTGGTAGTTTTATGGGCTATGATGGGCATGACATGCCATCTTTAAACTTCGAGAGGTACTGGGCAAAGTTTTGTGGTTTGTAAACTAAAACCAGTATATAAAATATTACAATATTTCAATGATTTCATAATCAGGCATTTTGTTTTTCGTAGCAACTAGCATGCCCAAACGACGATGGAATAAGTAAATGGACAACAGATAGCCCTGACATTTTGATAATCTTGACACTCTATAAACTAGCAGCTCACTTTCGGGTAGAGAATTCTGTTCGGTTGATTGAATTCACTTTCAGACGAAACCGGGGGGGGGGGGGGGGGGGGGGAGGGGGGGGGACATGGTTTGCAACCGCATTCCCAAATCGTGATCATGTGAATGCACTTATCATCTGCTAGACAAAATTGTTGGTGTTTGGTTGCGATGATAGCCATCATTGAGGTATCGAGAATAGGCCAATTATCTTAGTGACCAAACCTTGGATTCAGAATGAATATCGCCAAACGTTCCCTCACAGTACTTCACGCCCCTTATGACGGTCCTATGATTTGTAATAATGGACTCTTCTGACAGCCACATCGTCATGAATAGCTCATGCAGCCTACCCATGAATAATCTCACTTTAGATTGCTGAAAACAGAAAAATTGGTTAAAAGAACTACGTGCAGTCTGCAGATTGTCTAGTGTCATTACAGAAGCACTCCGATGCAGTGGAAATCCAATACGGTGTACAGGAAGTACAATGTAACACAGCTGTCTTCCTTTTAGTGGTTTTACTGGTTTAGGCCAAGCGGCGATAGGACTCTCTGCAGTAATTGTTAGAGCCCTAAACGTCAATGACTTCTGCTTGTGTCAGAAGTAAACTCTGGAAGTCGCTTCTTGCAACTACAATTATTTTTCTAAAAACTTCAGTTTCGTTTTGAGTGCTGAAATATCTGCAAGGGCAGTAAAGATCATAAGATTACTAACTTTCAAGTAATTTTACCTTCCTTCATTTGCATAGCATTATTATTATTGTTACCGATTTCACAGTAAAGTATGTTGAGTTTATACGAGAGCGCCCGAAAGCTCACAGTCCTCACCTTATATGCTGGGTGCGTGTAATCAAAACCTAGAATATTTCCTCGAAAGGCTGGTATGTGAAAAAGTGCCTGAAACAAGAAAGAATGTATCACATAACAGGAGATGTGGGATAGGCATATTACCGACTCGGCCACATATAAACAAGGATAAAACTCATCAAGCGTGTTTGCGCGCGATGTGATCGAAAGATACGCGTAGCAGACAAATACATGCACACATGCATGCGCTCAGTGTGTTTCATCCCTAGATCTCAATTCTCCTCACAACTCAGAAAGTCTTAGAGCCTCCATGGTTTTGACAGAGACATAAAAACAGAGATATGACAATAACGCAAATTGCGATATTACCTTCACAAGACTTGCTGGTGATTACAAAATTGAGGCTGCCATTGTATCATATACAAAATAGCCCGCTGATCCTAGAAGATTTATCATGGAAAGGCTGACCAAAAATCAATGTTGATGATAGATTTTGTTTGATATGTCTGCATGCAGTCCGTGGAAGTTCGCAAATGAAAAGGTTGCATATGCAAAGAATTATGGTTTGTAAGTTGTAACGCCATAGTTATAAGCTAGTGATTTCATCTAGACATCTACACAGATCTATAATCTATACTCTACATTACAACTGGTAAAATGGCAACTAATTGTTACTGTATAGGCACATAGACCACAATGTGAGTTATCTTCTCTATATGATCATACATGATCTCAGTCAATCAAAAGTCACTAATATGTTTTTTTCCTGGATTGGCTTTTATAGAGTAGATCTTTAGCTCTCAGACGATAATATGTTTGACACAATTGGCCCATTATTTCTTTTGAAAAGGTCAGTTGAAAATAGGTTATTTTTTATAGGATACAATGGCAGCCTCACTTTTGTAATCACCCGGAGGTCGGGCGACTACTTCCGTTGTATCTGTTTCTATGTCTCTGGGTTTTGGTTGCACCGTCAGAGGATTGTTCGGCAATATATAGCTGAGCTAGGAATTCTGGATGAGGCCATACTCTGAGTTAAGTATCATCAGAACCTTAGGGGTCTTTCAATCAAGTGCTGAGGTGATGGTGAGGTACTTCACCAACACTCGCATGCATGCTTATGTCCAATTTAAAATATAGCTAGACAGTAGAATAGTTATAATAAACACCTGCATGACAGAATTAAACCAACATGACGTTCCTGTCACATTTGCCAACCTCCTTGCCCATATTGTTTTCTCTTGATTCTAAAATACATACCACAAAAGGAGTGCATGCATTCTGGAAAAACAATCTAGATCTTTAGCGATGAAAACATGGTAATTGCAACAGGGTGCATGGTGCAATTATTTTTAATTAATAGGTGTGAATTTAACTTCATAATCTAAAGTGATCCTTGGAATTATTATATATGAAGCGGAACTTTAACTCAAGGCTTAAGTCAATAAAAGGATTAAAGGTTAAACTCTGAAGAGCAAGTGGTAAACCGATGCTGTTTGATGACGATTAAAACTCTTCGTGTTAGTAGATATCGTTTTGGATAAAATTCCTCACGTTGTTTCTTTATTTTGTTTTCAAAATGGTTTTTTCAGCATAGCTCTTTAAGATAAAGGACCTTGGTGTAAAAAAGACGCCCTGGTCTTATTAAGTTACCCATGTAAAATAAAATTATCCTATCCTATCCTATAATCAAAGTTTGTTTGTGATCAGATATGAATGGCAGTCGAAACAGCATCGATTATACCATTTGGTACCCCTCAGATGTTCGATAGGAGTTGGGACAACAACCGGATGGATCACACAAAGGGAATTTTGTGACTGAACGTGCCTGTCGTCGTGCTAGTTTGGAAATGTTCAAGGTTATATCGATGTCAAGCTATCGCTAGTTACTGCAAAAATATTGGACTATTGCACTTTGTACACTAACATTCAATTTTTGGAAATGCGTTGGCACTGAGAGAGAACAGCTTTGATGCCATTGAAAATCACTTCTGAACCAATTGTGCTTTTTCTGCAAGTGATTGCGTTGTCGCGACTGAAACTTTTTTGTTGTGACTGACCGAAATCATGGAAAGGCACTTGATAATGATCACATTGTTAGAGATTGACTATTTTTAAACCATTCGTAGCTAACACGTTTCCATTATACTCATTGCAAAGCTTACGAGAATAATGGGGATCTCAACAGGACAGATGGACAGTCCTCACTCGGTATCAAAAGCAGCCATGAGTGAATCAGTGATTCATGTGACTATTGGCTCAGTTACACCAATTGGCACCGCTTCTATGCGATTATAACTAATCCGCTATTTATAATTGCAAAATGCTGGCCAATCTTAGTCCTTCAGTTTTCACAGCAGGTTTTAGGCCGATTCTGCAGCTACATTTGCATGAGATTGCTAGCAAGGTCTTATATGGCACCGGTCAGGGTGGACGGGAAGAGGCAGGGTGGACAGGAAGAGGCAGGGTGGAATGGTTGCATGACGCCTTGTGGTGTATAGTGGCGGATTGTTCTTTAAGAGCACTAGGCCATTCGTTTTAGCAGACTTCCCATGTCCGAGGCCTTTTTGAGGGGTAGAATCTGCGAATTTTGAAACAAGCCCACACTCACAGTGGTAGGAGCCGCATCTAGCTCTTCTGCTCGCCTCTTCTTGGCATTTGGTGAGCCCTCGCCGTTTAACTGTAAAAGGGCAACAGTTCTAAATGAGTATAATGAGCTTAATTGTGTCCACTATTTTTCTTCCTCTATCTCTATCTATTGGTATGTCATCGCTTATGTAGTGCGATTTTTTCTTGTTCCACAATGATAAATGCCCCTAAACTGGCTCAAAAGGTTTCAAGTCAGACTTTGGATTCCCACAAGCTATAGAAGTGCTTGAGCCAATCAGTGGGTGTCTTGTAAACGCGATTTGCTTTAGGTTGCTAAGACTTCGGAGTTTGTGAAACGGCTTTAGCGAATTTGTGAAACAACTTTTGCGTTGACTGTTCTGGGGATTTTCCATGGTTTTGCAACAAATTGGCCATCGTGTGGCAACCCCTTGAGGCTTGTTCAGGAGTTATGAATTGTATGAGGAGCTCATAGTCACAGCAGGAGCTCGGCATGGCCAGGACTTGAACCCAGGATCTTTCGATCTTGAATGAAGCGGTCTCTAACCACGAAGCTATCCCACTATATCGCAATGTTAAAAATAGCGACCCTGTTTGGCGAATCTTCTACATTGGAGGCATTTTCTTGAGTGATAGAAGTTGAGAATTATGTACCGATGTTGCACTCACAGTAAGGGCCGGATCAGACTTTTCTGAGTGTCTTTTTTGGGTCTTCTGTGTAGTCTTGTCACTTGCCTGTAATAGAGCAACAGTTCTAACTGAATGACTTTAGTTGTGTCTCCTTTTTCATTGCTTTTATCTCATTGGTATGTCATATCTGATTAGCATCTGCTGTGTGAGCTCGAATGACGGAAATGGTCAACTTTTGTCCATCCTATTCAGTGACATTTTTAAGCCTGAGGCTTGTTCAGGAGTGATGAATCCATATGAAGAGCTGCAGTCGTGACAGAAACTCAGCATGGCCGGAGCTTGAAACCAGGATTTTTCAGAGCAGATTTTTAAGATGTCATCACCTTGTTTCTGTTAAGCATGATCAAGGTATATGATGCGTAGTTCTCGTTACTTTGCGCTGATATTTTGCGGTTACCAGCTGTTTTGAGGCCCAGCTGATTAAATGGTATTCCCTTTCTGTTTCTAGGAGATAGCAGCCCCAGCACCATCTTTATGCTGTAACATATGTCACTGCTTTATGGTAATTATGCCTATCAGTCTTACCGAAATTCTGTTAGCCATTAGTGATTTGTAGCTAGTACCAGGTGACTGTGAGAGAGTTCTGCCCGCCTGCAGGCTTTGCTAGAGGGTGATGATTGAGACACCTTGCTGGCTTCCTTGGTTATGGTGAGTCCATTCCAGGCAAACCTGTGGCATTCCTCCTTGATGTTTATAGCTTGAATAATCTACTATTTCCAATTACGCAAGTAATCAGACATCCAACTTCCACAAGTCTGTGACCATTTTTCCTCGTGTTCAATTCAATCAATCCATATAATAGATCATCAGCTGAAAATCACATTCGTGGAAACAGGCTGAACAGTTTACAAGAAATCAGGTCCCGGGCTGGCCGCGCTTGCAACAGACACCATCAGTTTTGGTGTATCCACAGTCACGGGGAGAGTCAGACAGTAAAACAGTGATTTTCAGAAGTTTTTCAAATGCATCGAAGTTGTCTTCTCATCAACATTATCTCGAAGCTTGCGCGCGAATGTTGTTCCATGATTCGAGGTTTCAGCGCAGAAAGTCAAACTCTTTACAGTAACTATGCAGCCAATGTGAATCTTAACCACCCACCTTCAGACGCAAAATCCTGTTCCTGTGATCAAGCTCATTTTCAGACGCAGTCAAAGCACATGGTTTGTGAAAATGCATGTTCATGTGGACTTGCTAGCAGTGAATCTGGTTCAAACACTGTTAAAAGAGACCATATAAATGCACTTAATCAGGTTGCTTATAGACTAATGGCATTATATCAACATGAAGAACTTGAAGTTAAGCGGCCGACTAGATTCTAGTCAACGACTCCTAGCCATCTCCACTAGACAATGAAGGTTCAGCGACCAGATTCTATCGTGTGACAAGTGATGGTACTGAACTTTCAATCGTATAGAGTGGCCTTCCCACTTGATGAAAGAATTTGTCTTTCGATCTGTTCTCTCCAACAGTAGAGTATTTTTAGACGGGCAAGTCAACAAGGAAGAACAACTCTCTCTGACGAATTAACGACTAAATTCTATCGTGTGGCAAGTGATGGAGCCCAACTAACTGTGTATAGCAGAACTTTTTCACTTGGTGAAAGAACTTGTCTTTTCGGTTTTCGCCAAGCCAGATGGTGATGAGATGTTAATGCCCAGTAGACTGCAGAAAAGCTAAAAATAAAATGCCTGTTTGAGAAAAAAGCTGCAGTGACATTGGAAATATTCCGCTGCTTCAGAGCGCACTCAATATCCATCGATAAAAGTTCTCATACAGAATTTTTCATTTGTTAAACATCATGCGTGAGTTTCCTTAAAATTTACACTGGTTCATATTAAGTTTGGGAAACGGCTGTAAAGTTTTTCCTGGTGTTCACCTCATTCCGACATGTTCTTGATGCTGCATCAAAGTCCAATCTGTTAACATTAAATCTGGCAAAACTGGGGGTAAATGTGTCGGTGCAACGTTAATGCTCTGTATTACCATAAGGTGTGATTGGGCTATTGGGTTATGATGATGGCCACCTAAAATGATTAATACAAATTTTATTTGCTCACATAGAAAGTGGGAATGTGATAAGTACGCTTGAGGTGTCCCTTGGTGGATAGTGTACCAGTCGGTTTAGAGCCAGAGTTTCTTGGTTCAATTCCCTGTCCGGGCACCACTCCATCATTTCACCTTGGGGAATTTGTATCGCAGCATTAAATAAAGGAGGCCTACCCATAAACCTGTGTTCTTGGGGGTACACCATGGTCCATCCTGGTACAAGTTGTTTGTTCGGGTACTAAGCTGTAAATCTTCCATTGAATTGCGGGAGCCACCGAACTACTAGTCACTGATTACTGGTGTTGCTCCCGATTCCATTTTTTTGTGAATTCCTAGAAGAGTTTTTTTCACTCATTATTTAGGAATAAACCACTATCACTACTACCTTGTTTAGACATAATGAGAGAACTACAGACAGCCACTCAGCAGGAATGAGGGCACCAGCTAGTGCATAGAATGATAGAATGGGTTGGATAACACAATCTGTATAATGACCATGAGGAATTTTGGAAAAGAAAATTACAGTGATCAATTGCTGCTGACCAGAATCAAACAGCGGCCCAATACAGTGGATATGTAAACTAAGATATACCGGTATCTAGAGTATTACTATTGGCAGATGTTTCATTAGCTTAGAAAGAAATGTCTGAAATATCATAGTCACAGCATAGAGGAGTAATATTGACATAATTGGCTCTATGACGACTCTTCGCATTATGGAACTGATGGTCTGGGCATAACAGCGCAGTCTCATCCAGTATTATTGTGTAGACTCTGCATTGATTGGGGGGATAGTTCAGCTATAGTTACGCTGTCATTGGTGCACTCCTCTGCACAGCAGAAACTGATGTCTTCCTTATATTGGATCTGGAGAGCGGACAACCAAATACCAACAGATACATCTTCACCCTGGAAATAAAATCAGGTCATAACTAGAGTATACAGTAGTGGACAGATTGAGCGGAGAACAGTAGAAGATGATCAAGATTTACATGTTTATTATCTTGTGTCAAATCAGAGAGTTGCTTTTGCTTATGATTGCTTCAAACAACCAAGCTAGAGGTGCTCCTCTCGGCAGGCCACTGTGTCGCATTTGAATCGCTAGCGCGAGGAAGTGGTTGGCCACGCCTTTGATGCCTTGCCACATGGCAAAGCTTATACTTTGACAATGTTTTCATGGAATCACTGTACATCTACAAGCAGGGAAGACAACTTGGCATCAAAGTCTGACCTCCCTCTATGGCATGTGGGGGTTAGTGGGGCCAGAGGGACAAACTAGACCTTGGGTCAGGCCAGCACGGCTCTTTGATGGTACAAGCGCACTGTGTGAAACTGAACAGTTTAGCAGATTTCACAATGACCGCTAAATCACAGTTTGTGAGGAATAAAGATTTAGTTGTTTTATCCGCATAGATAGGTTTGATTTAAATGCTGTTCTGACGCATGAAGCTAAATTGTATACACGCCAGTTTTGTTTTCGTAGTGTACAATTAAGTTGTTTTCATTGCCGAGAAATATGAAAGTATGATGGATGCTTACTAAGTGTCATTCACCATTCTAGTTCCAGATAAACAAAGTCGAAGGGGTTATGACATGGCCAAAAGTGACTTCACTTGTTTGTATATTCTGAAGCCTACCATAAACAAACGGGTCCAATACCCAGTTCAGACATAGCCTTACTGCATACTTAGAGCCTACAACGAAGTACTTTTCAGACCGTCGACGCACCAGAATTGGCCTCGAGATGGGAAATTAACACAGAGCTGTTGGTGTTTGCATTGATTTCTCGGCTTACACGCCGATGTTTGCCAAATGCGTTTGCATGTGTATACTAGACTTGTAGTTACACAAGTCTGAATAGATAAACTGAGCAACAAAGATATAGAAATAGGGTTTCAGAGCGCAGTTTTTAACCTCTGTCAACGAGCGTTCATGCTATTATTGCGCAATTATAGAGGCCCGACCGCAACGGCCTCTATTTAGGGCTAGGGAAAACCGGCAAAGCACTTTTTATAACTTAAGTTTTCTCCAATCTTACGTTCAAATTTAAGTTCTACTCGATGTTATAAGGGGGTGAAAATCACTAGGTTACTAAGTTTTAGTAATAAGATCCCATTTTATTTCAATTTGGGCCATTTGGGCCGTAGTTATTCGATTGACCGAGATTGGGTTTATGGAAAAAGACCACTCGCTATCGCTGCAATGAATGCAGAGTTACCTCCCTTTAAGAATGGGGGAAACAACTCCGAAAAAGCGTCGACCGTGTCATAACTCCTTTAAGATGTGAAAACCGATGTCAATAAAATATCACATTTTGGCCATGAAAAACACATTTGTGTTGAGCATCTAGGGAATCTAGCATGGGTGGAGTCATGGAAGTATATACATAAGTGCACTGTATGTACACCAATTTCATTAAAACATTGCCGAAGCGCGCACTTCAAAAGCGGACAGTGAGGATTATTCCGCACAATCACTAACTGTGTAGACTGTGTAGAAATTTAATCCAATCCTGCATCAGTGGTTTTGGTATAGTAGTTAGAGTTGCATGTTTGTACATGTGTAAATTGAAAGTTGAATCAAGATAGATGAACTGATCTACTATTACACGGATAGCACCAAAAAGCGCTCAACCTTGTCTCTGGGACGGTCCATGGTGTGCCCAAATGAGAAGGTAACTCTAATGGCGGGTCATCTCAATTAAACATCACGATATAAATCGGATGAAGGTGGAACACAAAGTGCTGTTCAAACTGGAAATGGGACCAGGGACCCTTGATTTCCAGTGTTCTATGCACTTAGCTATCATAAATACCTACCTGAAAGTGCCGTAGATGATGAGCATTATCAGTGAGCCAGGAAACGAGGTCACGTGATAAAATGTAGCCAGATCCGCAAGCAAACCATGGGTAGGTTAGTGCCTGGTAACTATGCTCTGCCCATTTCCCGTAATCCAAAACGCTCCAGTCCTTACGAAAGCTAAAAGGAGAAAAACACATACCTCCAGTGTAAGATGAAAATTAAACTAATTTAGATTATAACCCAAAGGCGGTTTTGCCCATTAATGTCAAAGTCTATTGCATAGATCTCTTTTTGGGTACTGAATCACAGTCATACAGTGATAGGAGATAGATGATAGCTCTAACACCAAAGTCATGGTGTACTGTAGTAGTGTAAATCCCTTATATTCCGCAACCTCTTTATTGTTATTAACAGATCAAACACGCAGGAACCAGACAGTAATGCATATCTACACAGTGACGTACTTTCCAAGCCAAATGCTTGGTTGTCCTTCCAGTTCTGTCAGCTTTCTGATCAGGCCAGGGATAGAGAGGTAGCAATCATCATCTGTCTTCATTATAAACTCAGCCTCCTGTGTGTTTGCCCTAAGAAAATCAGGTTATTGTAGTAAAATGGTCAACAAAATAGGAGCCAAATGAAAACTCTTCCGGTAAGACCTCTGCCCTTGGTAGGGTTGCCTCCTACTACCCTCTGAAATTATTACATTACATCTTTATGATATCAGGAAACATTGCCTTAGACTAGAGGACTGAACGAGGACATGCCACACCAGAACGTTCGTTCTCAGTCACCCAACCAACCCACACTGATTCACAGGAAAGTGCTTTGTATCTCTTTTGAATGCTCACTCATGGTTCTCATGTAAACAATGTTCAGTCCTACTAATCAACAATTGAATCACTCTAGCCTAATGGTTGAGAAGGAGCAAGTTGAGTCAAGCAGAGACCAACCAACCCCAGACCATATAATTTACCATGCCAGTCCCAGTACTAGCTTGTCTGGGAGATTCCTATAAGTATCCACGGTATCTACCAATACGATATCATTGTGGTTTCCAACCTCCTTAGCTAAAGAGTTTTCAGTTTTCTTCAACAGATCATCCCACGCTCTCTGAGAAGTTGGTTTCCGTTCCAGTAAATCCTTCAAGCCATCTGGTATTAAAAACAAATTTATTACAAACTACACATATTGCTATATATAAAC
>Ga0224511_10002633_pt1 | contig 12267 bp, 8 predicted proteins | sample SF_May12_sed_USG_2_FD_169988 | JGI IMG/M metagenome (GOLD analysis project Ga0224511, IMG submission 169988) | Sediment microbial communities from San Francisco Bay, California, United States - SF_May12_sed_USGS_8_1 | ecosystem: Environmental > Aquatic > Marine > Sediment | place: USA... | reverse complement strand
GGGCAGACATGACCTTGCTGCAAAATCATGTCTGCCCCATAACTTGGTTATTTGAAGTTTGATTTTACAACTATTATACAGAAATGATCACCATATTGAAATGATGTGTCGCGATTAACATTTGGGTCAATACCTTGAAGGTGAAGGTCACAGCATGGCCTTGCAGCAAAATCGTGTCCAGCCAATAACTTTATTATTATGTCTCCCCCCCATGAATTAGGAAGACAAATTGTTTTTAGCTCCGTTGTCTGTCTGTTCGTCCATTCGTCCGTCTGTCTGTCTGTCTGTCACAGTGCCTATGTTTGACTAAGGTCGGTTCAAGGTCAAGGTTACAAACTATGATTAAACATTGTATGACTGTATTTCGTGTCCGCTCTTTATCTTTTGAACCCCTGGTGTGATTTACAAATTCAAGTATGATAAGACGATATGCAGTGCCTATTTTTGACCAAGGTCGGTTCAAGGTCAAGGTCAAAATCTAAGATTAAACATTGTATGACTGTATTTCGTGTCCGCACTATATCTTTTGAACCCCTGGTGGGATTTACAAATAACTTTACACAAATGTCAAGTATGATGAGACGATGTGCAGTGCCTATTTTTGACCAGGGTCGGTTCAAGGTCAAGGTCACAATCTAAGATTAAACATTGTATGACTGTATTTCGTGTCCGCTCTATATCTTTTGAACCCCTGGTGGGATTTACAAATAACCTTCCTGAAATGTTAGCTATGATGAGACGATGTGCAGTGCCTATGTTTGACCAAGGTCTGTTTAAGGTCAAGGTCAAAGTTTCAGATAAAACTTGTTTGGTCTATATCTTTTGTACTTATTTGCAAAATAACTCTGCACGAATGTCAAGTATGATGAGTTGATGTGCAGTGCATATGTTTGACCATGGTCAGTTCAAGGTCATGGTCAAAGTTTAAGGTTAAATATTGTATGACTGTACTACTTGTCCGCTCAATAACTCTTGAAAAGATAATGACACTTAAAAATGATTTGGCACAAATGATGTACCATGTGATAGCTCTAGTTTACGATTTTACTTCCCTCAACAAAAAATATTGATTCCATCCAGTGACACGGGGCGAGACATGATTGCTTTCGTTTCCGATTTGATTTTACAACTATTATACAGAAATGATCACCATATTGCGCTGACCTGTCACTCTTAACATTTGGGTCAATACCTTGAAGTTCAAGGTCACAGCATGACCTTGCAGCAAAATCGTGTCCGGCCCATAACTTTATGATTTGAAGTTGGATTTTACAACTTTTTCACAGAAATGATCACCATATTGAGATGACGTGTCACGCACAACATTTGGGTCGCTACCTTGAAGGTCAATGTCACAGCATGACCTTGCAGCAAAATCGTGTCAGGCCCATAACTTTATTATTTGAAGTCTGATTTTACAACTATTTCACAGAAATGATCACCATATTGAGATGACGTGTCACGCACAACATTTGGGTCCCTACCTTGAAGGTCAAGGTCACAGCATGACCTTGGCAGCAAAATCGTGTCTAGCCCATAACGTTGTTTTTTGAAGTCGTATTTTACAACTATTTCACAGAAATGACCACCATATTGGGATGACATGTTGTAAGCAACATTTTGGTCTCTACCTTGAAGGTGAAAGTCACGGCATGACCTTGCAGCAAAATCGTGTTCGGCCCATCACTTCGTTATTTGAAGTCCCATTTTAAAACTATTTCACAGAAATGATTACCATATTGAGTCTCTATGTCGCAAGCAAATTTGAATCGCTACCTTGAAGGTCAAGGTCACAGCATGACCTTGCAGTAAAAATCTTTCTGGCCCACAACTTTGTTTTTTGAAGTTGGATCTCAAACATGACAAACCAAACTGGCTCTGTTGCACTGTTTTCATAGGTGGCCACATGCCATACACAGTCAGTGGCCAATTTATTGCATCCAAAGTCCCTATTTTTATCCCACTTAAGCTGCTACTTCAGAAGATCTTGATTACTTACAGTCAATCAACATTCTTTGACACAGACAAACCGCTTAAGCCTCTGTCACACCAAACGGTGATGTCAAAGCGTTTGCACAGCATTCTGAATACCTGTCAGATGTGGGGTCGCCGCGAAAGATCTCTTAAATATCAAATTTGCCAGTAAATAAACTAGTTCTCCTAAACTGCTTGACCTCAATTGATAAAATTACACAAAAAAACATTTCGTTCACTTCTCCTGACCAGCTTTTTAATACAATTAGACTAACTATTGTCATCATGACAATGAAGTTAACCTGCCAAACTAATTATGTTTGAAGCTCAATACTTTGCTTGTTTCAGAGTATTCATTAAATACAGCCTGCAATGCAAACTACTTTTATGCTAACCCTAACCAGTGTCTGGATGATAAAGCCAGCTGTTATGGAACATCTTCGTCATCCAGATGTCAGTGTATAGCAGGGTACCACGAGGAGACTGGAACATGTGTTGCTAGTAAGTTACATGCTTATAATTCCATACCTTGCAATATCAATTTGTATTTACTTATTTTGACTCACAATGTTGATGAATTTTATGCCCCCCCCCCTTCCAAGAAGGTGGGGCATATTGTTTTGCTAATGTTGGTCAGTCAGTCAGAATGTCTGTCCGTCTGTCTGTCGGTAGACCAACTAGTTTTTTTATCTTGAAAACTATTTATCACAGGGCTTTAATATTTCCCATGCTGATTGGTCTTGGTGAGGACATGACCATGATGTTGGGTTCACTAGGTTAAAGATCAAGGTCACAAAGGTCACTTATGTAAAAATAATAAAAAGGGTCTATTTTTGGGTTGGCAGGACCAGAGTTGACGAGATTTCAAACCCTTGACAGTCTCTATTAGTCTAAAAATAGATTGTGCAAAGCCTGATATTCGTCATGACTCATGCAGATGAAAAGTAGTTCTAATTTTTAAAAGCTCCAATTCAATTGTAAAGAGAATTGCAAATCTTGAAATGATGGGCAAAATGATAAAGACTATATTTAAAATTATCTTTATTAGAAAAAATCATTCACTTGGAATGTTACACCATATTCATGTGTGATATGTATCACGATTCCGCAGGTTCTAAAAATAGTAATTACTGCATACCCTTTTAGCCTATCGGAAGGCTCCAATTCGAGAGGTGTGTCTACCATACTTTCAAGGGGCTACTAAAACCCGGGATCGGATGGGACTGGTCGGGATCCGCCGGGACCCGGTCCCGGGTTTTAGCATTTGGCACTGTTGGGTCCCGGGTTTTGATGTTATCGCAATCACTGATATTATCTGTTTCTTGCCTCTGGCTATTAATGATAGTGACGCGATGTGTATCGCTATATCTCATCTTATAGACTTGCTACAGAGAAATGACAGTTGTATTTTATATTTTATACTAATATTTCATCAAAATGTATTATGATATAACAAGAATATATGATATTATATAATATATAATAACATATGTCATTTAACATATAAGTATTTTTGCTTTTTAATGTTTTATTTTTATCATCCACTTAAAATAGAATTAAAAATATAATGTCATATAATACATTATATTATAGTATATATCATAATATATAATATTACATCAGGCTATATATAACCGTCTATATTATATGGTAAAAATACTTTACACTTTTTTATAAAAAAATTTTATATAATGTTATTAAATTATGTTATTAAATATATGTGGTATTACATAACGTCATATATAATATTATATATAATAATTTATGGTTTCTTAATGGCCGACCCTGCAGTACCTTCAGTCCTTTGATTAAAAAATGGATTAACCTCATTTTCTTAAAAACTTTTATCTCAGAGCTATCATATTTCACATGCTGATTGGTCTTGATAGAGACAGGCCCCTATTGATATTCAGTTAATTAGGTCAAAGGTCAAGGTCAGAAGGATCACTTTTGTAAAAAAAAAGGTCACTTAAGTAAAAATAAATTGACATGGTTTTTGCTTATTATCTTGAGATCTGTATGCCACAAAGCTTTCATATTTCACATGCTGATTAGTCTTGACGAGGATATGACCCTTACTGGGAGGTGTCCTAAACCCGAACAGTTTTGGAGTTTTTTTGACAATATTTTCATTATTTGTGCACAATTGAGATTTTGAACAAACAATGTTTGATCGAAGTTTTATCTAATATCATAGCAAAAAATATTTGATGTTTTTTTTGCCACGAAAATTAACCTCAAAAAGTATAGAAGTTTTCAACCTTAATTTCAGCCTTTGGGAGTCCTAATTCCCAAACACTTTTGAATGGCTCATGTGTACATCGTGAAATTAAGACATCGTTAAAGTAATTCTATAATAATGATTTTACTTAGGAAATTCTTTGCTAACATAAAAGTTTAAATTTATTAATTTCATAAAATTGTCTATGCGGGCCTCATTACTGCACATGCACACTGTGCCGTCAATCCCCCGCATGCTACATTATAACTTTTAAACAAAGATGTAAACAAACATGAATATTTTGTGAAATACCAATTGCAGAACAACCTTTTTTTGGTAGTTATTCATAAATTAATTGTCTTTAACGACCATAAAAAGATCGATCGCGGTAAAGAAACACATGTTTTAGCAGGTGTTCGGCTTTTAGGAACTGTTCGGGTTTAAGACACTTACCAGTATTGATTTTGAGTTCACTAGGTCATTGGGTAAGGTCACAAGGTCAATTTTGTGATTAACTATGTAAACAGTATCTACTGAAAATCTTTTTTTTAAAAAGACATTAAAGCCTGAAGATACTTACCCCATACCTATTCACAAAGTCACTTCATGTTAATCATCCTAAGTCCATAATATGGACCATTTTATAATAGGCTCCCCTACCTTATTAATCACACTTCTATCAAAAACCTTTTTGGGCAGACAGAGCAAGAAGAGAGAGTAAAAGTATGGTCTAAATACAGAATAATGTCAATTTGTATTTGTTTTAGACAAACAGCTTGGTGAAGATTGTAATGCACAAAGCGAGTGTTCAGACCAGGCTTCCATATGTCCAGGGACTTGTACATGTAACACAGAACATTATGATGACAATGGATTCACACTTGGTGGAAACTGCCAGCCAGGTAATCATTTCTTTAATCTAAATAGAATCACAAAGATGTAAGTGTTACAGATTCTATATCTATGTCTTGATACCTTTATCATTGGTCACACATTTTGCAGTATGTAAGTATACTAAAAGAAATAGCATTGCAAAAGGAATGGCAACATTTCATATTAAATATTTGTTTTTGCACTGAAAGAATGCAACAACAAAGGCAAACTTATAAAACTTTGATAGAGCTGGGAATCGAACCCGGGACCTCTCACACCACAGTAGGATGCGTTAGCTCTAGACCACCCAGACAACTAAAGGTGTCGATTGAAGTCGAATTTATTAACTGATTCTAGGTATTGGGTTGACACATGAACAAGCAAAACCTTATTTGTGGGTCACACATTTTCAACATAAGGTTTCTGTATTGCATCTTTAAAGCCATTACTAATGGGGGGGGTCTATATCTATATTAAATTAGGAATCCTATCATTATGAACTGAGCCATGAAATGACACAAGGAGCATGAATATTTCATGTTACTTATGCCTGGACTCTTAGGCCTTTTGATGGATTGATGATGTATACAGATATTGATTGTGAATACCACTCATACCGTTCAACTACATTTAATCTAACTTTAAATTGTCCACTAATCCTTACACATGCTAGGAGATTTGATCAGTATTGAAGGGCCTTACCATATATATTTCAGTGACAGAATCTCATGACAAAGTTTAACGAGAGTTCACTATTGAGTAATGGTTTTAAAAGGTTTAATTGAAAATACGCTTTTGGGCAGTTATTAAGTACTGGAATATGTTTGCACACACCGTGATGGTTACACTTACCTTGGTTAGGGTTACAAAGAAAAAGCAATAATTAAAATAACAAACAAAAATTGTTATGTGGAAGACATATAGATATGGCCTTGTATGGATGTCACAGACACAAAAAAATATCATGTTTTATTTTTATAATGTGAAAAGCATAGGGGCTTCAGTAAAATAATTGAGTAATTTAATGTCAGCTTGTGAACTTAGTGCACCTGGAAATGTTAATGTCTCTAAATTCAAGGTCAGTGTCACACATTGGGATCCAATGTTTATTCTCTGTTCAGCTCAAATTTGTGGAGGCAGTCATGTCCTCAATAACATATTTTAAAAGCATAGTAAAATCCTTTGGGGGGGTCGAATACTGCTTCAAAAGTACCTTGAAAGTATTTTAGCTCAATTGAACACACAGTGTTTATGTTAAGCTATTGTGATCAAACTTTGTCTGTTGTCCATCTTCATTGGTCATGCATCATCTGTCAATAATTTCACAAAAAATCTCTTCTGAAACTGCTTAATAGATTTTAAAACAAATCTCACAGGAGTGACCCTTAGGTAGTTCTCTACCAAATTTGTTCAAATGGTTCTACTGCAAAGAGAATGCTTTGCAAAATGAAATATAGATTTACATGTAATGTAACTTACATGCTAGCTGGCCTTATTTTGCTTTTAATTCAGAAATGTATAAGTGCTAGAAGCATGAAATGTTTAAGAAAACTAGAGTACCTCCACACCATATATGTTAAAAAATAGATTCTTGTTCTTAACTATGTGTATACCATCCAGCCAATTATACATTGTCAACACATAAAACTAAATAGAAATAGCTTAGTTTGTAAGAGCCGCACATGAAAAGGGTCTTTAGTTTGACCTCCTACCTGCCTACATAGGTTATTCAGTTATGGAATGTTTATATGACTTGCCTTCTTCCTTTCCTAGGCAGTTTTCAGTTTCTTAAATGGAATGGGTACAGGGTACTGGTAATGCTTATGTCAGTTACAAATGTATATGTCTAGGGAAAAGTGTGAGTAAATTATTGACCAACTTGATACACATATGTCCAGTGATATATATGTTGAAAAAGCCAAAGCCTGTGAAAGAGCCATGTTTTTACAATTGTAACCATGCTGGACATTTTGTTTCTTTCAGTGTCAAATTTACAAGTCAGTGGTGTGACATTTCCTACTGTTAACACCACAATGTTGAAGGTGTCTTGGACTGCGCCAAATGCATTTAAATCTTTTATTGACTACTATGGAGTGGAGTGGAAGGAAGATGTCAATAATGTCGGGCTAACAATCCCCCAGATTGCAAACACCTTTACAACTATCAGCCCACTTACTCCTGGTATGAGATACTTCATCTATGTTAAATCTGTGAACACCCGCACTGATTCCAGTAACAGGGTTACTGAAGTTTCAACAGAACAATCTACAAGTAAGTTGTTTGTTATTTAAAAAAGAAAAAAAGAAAGTTACACAATTTTTGTAAGTATATGTAGTTTGCTTTGATTGGTTGCTTTGTCAATGTCACACTTCTAAAATATTCAATCAATTGATCTTGAAGTTATGTGTTCACTGTTTTACTCATTCATCACTTACTTCAGAGCCTCTCCCTCCCAATGGTCTGAACCTCGATGCCAGTAATCTGGATGCCAGGGATCAGACCATAACACTGGCATGGAATGGTCCATCTAGTGGAGAGACATCAGGTTATAATATAGAGATACTGGATGGTGAGACACGGGAATCATATTACCAGGGTGGTTCCAACACACAAACAGATGTCAACTTCATCCTCATGAAGAATGGTTACAACTACACAGTGAAGATCTGGTCTAGAAGTCAGACATTTAATGGACAAAATGTTGTCACTAGTGATGCATTTGAGACAACATTCAAAACTGTTGTGCAAAGTAAATTAATACTCTCATTTCAGTCTGAAAATGCATTTTCTTATTGAAAATATTTAAGTAAAATTTTACAAATTTATTATTGAAGTTTATTATTAAATTATTTTACATAAAAAGCAAACATAAAATATATAGTCAAAAACTTAACTTGAATGTACATGTTTTCTTTTAAATTTATATATTCTTTATTTTTATATCAGAACCTGGTCCACCAACTGGGGTCACCTGTGATCAGTTGTATGATGAGTACATTACACTGTCCTGGATTGCTCCAGTGAATCCAAATGGAGTTCTCGTACAGTACATTGTGACTGTGCTTAACACATCCAACTCTCCAGTAGCCATCAGCAACACAACCTCCACCAGTACTACATTTGATGTTCGTGGTTTACAACCTGGTAAGTAGTACATGTAAGTCAACGAATAACTTTGGGATTTCATTGTTTTCGTTGTGTTGTAATGATTTAGCTGTAAACTTTATAAACCATATTTTTATTTACATTATCTCATGTAAGTTTATAATACTTTTTATTAATTAAAATATTTTTTAAACAGAATCTGATGTTTATTTTTCCTTTCCGTGCAACAAGATAATTTTGAGCTGCCATTCAACTGTTGGTTTTAGGAACTTGCATTTTTATGTAGTTCAGGAATGCTTAGAAATTATTAAAGATGCTTTGTCACATATTAAACATGAAACAGACTTAGTTTTTTCTGAACTATTAAATACAAATCGAAGATCAATAAAGTAGCATCATGAGCCATCCTGACAAGAAGTATGCTACATCTCTACATATCACATTCTTTGAAGGATTTTATGAAACTTGGCGTAAATGTTCTTTGGGACAATGTGCAGAGGTTAAAGGTCAACCATTTAGGTTCAGGGTCAAGGTCAGATGTTGGAGTCTGCGCTTTTTGTCTGCTTCATACATGTATCTCCCAAATTCTTTGCGGGGATTTCCATAAAACTTGGTTCAGATGTTCAGTTGACAATGTACTAAAGACATGAGTTACATCTTCTAATCATGAGTTACAGTTGCAAATACATGTCAAAATTTGTTTAACTAGGTTTTCAACGAAACAGTTATTTGAATGGTGAACTCAGCGTGCGGGTAGGTGGTCCTCAACTTTTGGTTTCTAGGTGATTACTTGAACATTGGCTGATCAACACTACACTTGGTGTGAGGGTAGCTTATGTTAAGAGGCAGCTTGGGATTGCTAGCCTGATGTCTGTGATCAAGGTCAAGGTCACTGTTGCGATAAATAGAAAAATATGTTTCAACTCAATTAGTTTTCTTTGGCTAATTGACACTAAACTAGGTTTGTGGGTAGCTTATGTCAACAGGCAGCTTAGGATTGGTACCCAGGTGTCTGTGATCGTGGGCACTGTTGCTAAAAAAGAAAATCAGTTTCCAGTCAATAACTTTAGTGCTTTGTGTTTTATTGTACATAATATACTGCAATATTTGCAATTATCCCATTTGGCAGTCAGCTAAAAATCTTGTCACAGTCTTATATTTGGAGATTGAGATTGCCACAAAATACATCATAAAGAGCCATGCATTGTTAATGACAAATGTGTGTACTGCATTTTAAAATGTTTTAACTATCTTTCAGGAACCTCATACTGGTTAATTGTTAAGACACAGAATGAGGGATATATTTCTGACCCATCTGATCATATGTCACAGTTCTGTACAACAAAAGCAAAAAGTAAGCAAAAGTTAAGAAATGTATATATTTTTAAAATTTCTTTGAATTTTCCAATCATGTTAAAGGATTAAAATTGTAATCACTAGTAGTATTTTCTGAAAAATAGGCATGAACACTTAAAAATAGACTTCATAACACAATATATATTGCTTTTATTTTCAGTGGCAGAGAAGCCTCAAAATGTACTCATCAGTAATGTAGAGAGCCGCAAATTTACTGTTCAGTGGTCACAACCAGTCGAAATCCACAGCTCTGAGAACCTTGGGTATGTTGTACAAATTAATGCAGAAGGCAGTTGTTACAAGGAGCTGATTGTGAGATGCAGTGACTGTGATCAACGACACACTATAGATGTGAGTACTGTGCCTATGGACTTATGTGCTGCACAGCAATAAGAAATGCGAATTATTTGTACATTATAACAACTCAATTGGATTGAAATTGTACATAAAATCAGCCATTTTTGTGTTAAAATTTGATGCATTTAAATATTGATGAGATACAACATGAGGTGCAACTCATATTAGATTGGCATTCCTACCTTAATGTTTACCTTAAATGTCACCTTAAATGTGCAATAACCATGTGAGTACATTTGTATAACAGATTTGTTATGGCTGAAACAACATGAACTCAAATCCAGGTTTTGCCAAACATTTGTTGTTTTTAGCTCACAAAATGCTCAAGGTGAGCTTTTGTGATGGTCCATTGTCCATCGTCCATCGTCCGTGCATCAACAATTTCTTTAAACAACTTCTCCTCTCAAACCACTCATTGGATTTTGACCAAACTTTACAGGAATGATCCCAGGGTAGTCCCCTACCAAAGTTGTTCAAACCGTTCCAGTTGGTTGCTTAAGTAGGTCACGGGGGTCCAAAAATAAGTTTTCAAATATCTTCTTGTCTGAAACTACAAGGCCCAGAGCTTTCATATTTAGTATAAAACATCCTCTATAGGTCCTCTATCAAAGTTGTTCAAGTTATGCCCCTGGGGTCAAAATTGACCCCGTCAAGGGGTCACAATTTGACATTGAATTATATAAGGAAAACTTCAAACAACTTCTTTTCATGAACCGCTGATGGGAATTTGACCAAACTCAAAAGAAATGATCCCTGGGTGGTCCCCTACTTAAATTGTCACAGTGTAAAAAAATAGGTTTTCAAAATGTAATTTTCAAAATTCTTCTTGTCTAAAACTACAAGGCCCAGAGCTTATATAACATCCTCTAGAAGTCCTCTATCAAAGTTGTTTGAATTTTGCCCCTGGGTTCAAAATTGACCCGGCCCCGGGGGTCACAATTTAACATTAAATTATTTAAGGAAAGGTTCAAACGACTTCTTCTCTTGAACTGCTAATGGGAATTTGACCAAACTCAACAGGAATGATCCCCAGGTGGTCTCCTACCACATTTGTTCAAATGGTCCTGATTGTTTGCATAAGTAGGTCAAGGGGTCCAAAAAGGTTTTTCAAATGCAATTTTCATAAATCTTCTTGAATGTCTGAAACTACAAGGCCTAGAGCTTTTATATTTGGTATATAACATTATCTAGATGTCCTCAACCAAAGTTTGTATGAATTAGGCCCCTTGGTGAACGACATCTTCTCTTGAGTCACTCTTATGGGAATTTGACAAAACCCAACAGGAATGATCCCTGTTCCCCTACCAAAATTGTTGTAATGGTTCCGATTGGTTGATAGAAAGAATATTCAAATTATGTCCCTAGTATAAAATGGGCCTCTGCCTGGGGGTATATCTGATTTATATAGAAGAATATTGGGAAAACTTGAAAATCTTGTAAAAATCTACTAGAGTCTTGTTTTAGGTGTACAACATTAGTGGTCCTCTGTAAATGGCTCCACTGTGACCTTTGACCAATTCCTCAGATGAGCAACCCAGGACCCATAGGGCCCTCTTGTTTTAATTCTTGGTAGGCATTGTTTGTCTATTTTACTTGGTGTTTCAACCAAATGCAACAACATTGACACACACAAATGTAAACATTCAGTCATAGTTGTACACCTAGCAATCTAAACATAATTGATTTGTTATAGGTGCATCGTTAATGAGTTAAGTCATAATTATTAATAATGTATAATTATGTAGTTGTATAAAGTGGTATTCTTATTCTTTTTTAATGACTGTAATATACATTTATAAATACAACCTGGTGTTTTTATATTTCAAATATTAATTTTTGGGTTATCCAAAAAAAATATTGAATTCATGAATGTGTGTTATTTTCTTTGTTGTACTTGCTCAAAATTAATTAGTTTTGCTATGATTTTATTTGAACAACTGTGAAAAAAATATTGCTAAAGACATTACTCATGGGGGGTTCTTTATCTATATTAAATTAAGAATCCTATCAATATGTACTCAGCCGTGACATGGCACAAGGAGCATTAGTATTTCATGGGACTTCTGCCTGTACTGGAGGGCCATTTGATGGATAGATTATGTATTATGATATTCATTGTGAATACACACTCATCTTTCAACTACATTTAATCTAACTTTAAATTGTTCCCTAATCCTTACACATGCTAGGAGAAATGATCAGTACTGCAGGGCCTAACCATATGAGTTGCTGTGACAGTTATAATTTCATGGGAAAGTTCAACTAGAGTTCACCATTGAGTAATGTCGTTAATGGACAGTTCTACAACTGTCAATCATGATCATTTATAACTGTACATGGTCAATGTTAATCCAATAGATTAGGATTATATTGTCAGCTGA
>Ga0224511_10002632_pt1:7500-12268 | contig 12268 bp, 8 predicted proteins | sample SF_May12_sed_USG_2_FD_169988 | JGI IMG/M metagenome (GOLD analysis project Ga0224511, IMG submission 169988) | Sediment microbial communities from San Francisco Bay, California, United States - SF_May12_sed_USGS_8_1 | ecosystem: Environmental > Aquatic > Marine > Sediment | place... | reverse complement strand
TCAGAGAAGCCTGACGTATCCGAGTTCATGCGGCGCATGCGCACATCGTCGGTGTCGTAACCGGGCAGGCGGTCGAGGCTCATGTTGCTGCTGGGCCCCCCACGTGCTCCAGGCTTGATCACTTGTACATCCGGGTAGTCAATCTGAAACACACAGACACGGGTATTGTCAATCTGAAACACACAGACACGGGTATTGTCAATCTGAAACACACAGACACAGGTATTGTCAATCTGAAACACACAGACACGGGTATTGTCAATCTGAAACACACAGACACGGGTATTGTCAATCTGAAACACACGGACACAGGTATTGTCAATCTGAAACACACAGACACGGGTATTGTCAATCTGAAACACACGGACACAGGTATTGTCAATCTGAAACACACGGACACGGGTATTGTCAATCTGAAACACACAGACACGGGTATTGTCAATCTGAAACACACGGACACGGGTATTGTCAATCTGAAACACACGGACACAGGTATTGTCAATCTGAAACACACGGACACAGGTATTGTCAATCTGAAACGCACGGACACGGGTATTGTCAATCTGAAACACACGGACACGGGTATTGTCAATCTGAAACACACAGACATGGGTATTGTCAATCTGAAACACACAGACACGGGTATTGTCAATCTGAAACACACAGACACGGGTATTGTCAATCTGAAACACACAGACACGGGTATTGTCAATCTGAAACACACGGACACGGGTATTGTCATAGGGTTTCCATGGTAACAGCATCAAGGTCAACCCAGCGCAAGTCAATGTGTAATATAACAGGAACCAAAATTAACATGAATTAAGCAGAAATGCAGGTCATAATTATCTTATATTGTATCAAATGTGAAATTGCGTAAAATGAACAAATGACAAGTAGAAACCCTTGGAAGCTCTAGGCATCGACCCCATGAGCACATGTTGCTCCCTTGTGTGGAGGTCCCAGACTTGGACGGATCAATAATCTACCATATATTCACTTTGTTTCTCCCACAGATTATATAAAGGACTAAATCAGACAGTAGGTCACCTCACAAATATGACTGCTTTTGCCACAAAAATATTACAATACTCTGTCAACTGCATAAAATTATGTATGAGGAAAAATTATGGACATAAACCATATGCAGTTACACAATAATATAATAATATTATCTTTTAAAATAATAATCTATTTATGAGGAACTTCTGTTGCCCATTTTAATATGTGTTGTAAATCCATCTTAACAAACACTAATAAAAGTAACATGATGGTAACCAATAGAAACAGGAAGTTCAAAGGCGTAGTTGCTCAACATTGGCCACATTAATGAGCAGCCAAATGAGGTTGCAGCCAATGCTGATAGTGGACAGAAAACTAGAAATATGCGTTTTTTATGTAATTAATATTGCAGCAAATTCATTCATGCTATTCAGGAATGCTTGAAGATTAATCAAATACGTGCAAACTTGTCACTGAAAGTGATTCTATTCGATAAGCTCTAGGAAATCATTTTTCTTGATTAAGATAAGAAGGTACATCTTTCTGACGCTAATCTGTGATACTTTCTCTCCACAATCAAGTGAAAGGTTGGTGAACTGTGAGAGTCTACAGTATCAAGACAAGCTAATCAAGTGTTTCACAGATCTCTCAGCTTCATGTTGATTTTTCTGTCACATCTGACACACTAATGATAGTCTCTGAGCTGTGTTTCTTATCTTTCATTGTTACTCTAGTGACACTTCAATATCAAAGATTGTTATTTTCTAGGGAAAAAATCATTAAAAAAGAAAACAAGCTTAGTAATCGCTGACCTCTTTCTTTCAAGTTTTGCTATCAATACCTAGTTACAACGAAAGATCTCCCTATTCTGAAATGTTAACAATCAAGATATTCTAGACAAATTGCTGTGTTTGAAGTTGTTATAGACTCGTTTAACATCAAAAACAATTCCAGGAGACACAGAAACACTGCTAATTACCAGTTCTTAACATCACTGCCAGCACAGTATATCCAGTCCTATGTCCATGTACACAAATCTGGGATATGTTTTGCTGTTGTTGAGTATCCAGAGCAGCTAACATCAACAGACGGGCACCATAAAACTTCCAGGTCATAAATGCCTGAAGACCACTCTCAACCCTCTACTCAGCAAAAAACAGCAAAAACTAATCAATTTTCAATTTAGCACTCTGGTTATTCATCCTGGAAACCGTCTGTTGTAATTCACTTTATTCCCTATTATTCCTTACACACAGAGCACAAATCAGATTTCTCAAACACAATCATACAAATCAACATGTCACCTGACAGATTAATAATTATGCACAACAAACACACACAACCACAAATCGGCATCTGTACACAAACTCCCCAACAAGCCCCTGGAACAGTACAGAGTGGCACTGTGTTGTTGGTCTGTAAAAAATCGTGAGCTGCACTTTTCCTTCCCACACCTACAACACGATTTCAGTGCAGTTGAGCCCTGCTTTCAGCACCAAAGAACCCTAAAGCAGGGAACCAACTACATGTACTAACATCTTAAAAGTCTAAGCATCAGTTCCCTTCTTACATGTACACTCTCCTGAAGTACTTCACGAGTCACATACTGTTACACCAACTCTGAGACACAAGTGCCATATGCATCCACAATAATACGGGCAAGTAAGGCACATCACTTTCAGTTACAGCCAAACATCAATAATGCAAGAGTTCAGCTCTTGGACAAGCCACATCTGTATCCTAATGACAAAATCAGACCCATTGCCATCACTAAAACATTCTGAATCATCAATAATAACCCGTACATTCACTATGATACTTATGCCAAGACATGAAGGCTACAGCTTTTTAACATACATGTTTGCCATTTTTTCATGGTTTTCATGGTTTCGGGGTCGAAAATGAGTTTTCCAGTCCGTGGGGAGACTGAGGGTCTCTTCGTTAACTCCCGAATCAATCATTACCCCGTCTGTGAAGGCAACACCGTGGCATCATGTGCATACAACTGCTGAATGGAGTCAATATGGCCCGGCAATAATGCGCCAATGGGGGACAGTAAATCTTGGAACAGCAACACTCGCATGTTGCATGCAAGTCCAGCATGTTGCACAATGAAAATTCTGAACCAGCAATTTTTCGTGCGTTTTGAACAACTGAATACACGAAATGATTTATTTTATATAAATTGATGTTTGGTTGTTTTTCTTTTATAATAAATAATTCTGCTATTTGTGTATGTAAATATTGTAAATTTGGTGCATAGGTCTATGGCCTTCTAGTTTTTATATTCAATATAACAAGCTTTGTACACTTCAAAAAGTGCATATTAGAACAACACTTTTAAAAGGCCCATAGTGGGAATCATCCTAACTGGTTGCATAATCAACTTGAACCATATGGTCAATGCAAATCAGTGATGGCATTACCAGGACAAACATTGACCTAAATCAATAAGGTCACAAGTCAGTTACCAGCTGAAACCATTAATGGCCCAAGAATTTTCACATATTAGCACATGTTACTTTTAACACTAAAGACAATGCCTTGAAGAATTAATTATTTAATGCTTTGGCCATTAATCAATTCTTTCGCAAAAAGCAACTCTAACAACACTGTAACTCATTTTCTTCCTGGTTTTGGAGGCCTGGATTTTATCGGAACGGGATCTTCAGATATGATACATTTATAGTCAATGGACTCAATGAAAGTGATGGAGTTGATATTCCTTCAGGCATTGTTGCAGGAGACAATTAGAAATGTATCTGCACAGGGAGCTGCATCATGTTGAGGAGTCAATTAACATTTAGTGTGGAGTTGGCATTACTAGAAAAGCCGGAGTCTAGGCCTCTGGGAAAGTGATAGAAAGAAAATGCAATAATGGAACCCAAATAAAAACTAACACAAAGAGAATAATTGACTGATAATGATACCTCTAATTGTAGATCAGCATCTGGGTATCTCAGAGAATAACTCTCACTGAGAGAGAATGGAATTCTGACAGCATTTATTTTTCTAGTCATTTAGACCTTGAGTTAATGTTTTGGAGAACAACTAATTACATGGTAACACACTTGATGTAATGTTTCCCCAGGGTTGTACAATTGCTATATAAATATGACAGAATTCAAGCCAGGTGTGCTAACATCATTAACAGCATCTTCTCAGTTGAAGTTTTGCCTCATGAGGGGAATCTCCATGTGATAATTGATACCCCAGCAAGCTACCCTGCCTATATCCACCATGCTCACCTGGGCTTACAACTCCATTGAGTAAATGAAACCTTTCTCATGACAATCGGTTATTAGCATAATTGCAAAACTATAACAAAACTTGGTTCACTGAATTTCAAGCAAAAGTTAAATTCTTTCACATGCTACATGTACATATATTTTTTTTTATCAACAGCATATTACAAATTAAGATCACAACATGTACAATGGAAAGGTTTCCATGTTGTGTCATAGATGGTGACCAATGCCCGACAAAAGCCCTTCTTACTAGAGATTACAAATGAAACTAATTACGCAACCAGATTCTGAAAAGCACATTTCCTTGTTGTGTCATTAATATATGAGTGCATTACTTGACAATATCTATAGCAAACAGCAAAACAATGGAAGAAACATCGTCCTAACCTAAGTAATAAATATGGCAATCAGAATTACAAGTGTTGAGTCATTATTTTAATACAATCACCATTCACTATGTCCTTTGAGGTTGCTTAACTTACTCAAAGATTAACAAGTGAGTCAAATATACACATAAA
>Ga0224511_10002632_pt1:0-2500 | contig 12268 bp, 8 predicted proteins | sample SF_May12_sed_USG_2_FD_169988 | JGI IMG/M metagenome (GOLD analysis project Ga0224511, IMG submission 169988) | Sediment microbial communities from San Francisco Bay, California, United States - SF_May12_sed_USGS_8_1 | ecosystem: Environmental > Aquatic > Marine > Sediment | place: USA... | reverse complement strand
AATCTGTTAAAGTCCTTTAAAATGTATTTTATGTTTCAAATTCTGACAAACTAACAGACATGAACATAAGCGTAGTGCATACTATTTAATATTCATACCAAGAAAAGACTACCCTTACTCAAAAATATGAGTATATAAAATAAAATGGCATAGTTTTGAAGCTATTAAACACCATGTAGCAAGATAAATCAGATCTATTTTAGAACACAAACTTGGTGTTTTAATGTTGTGCTTGGCCGCTCAACCACTGATACAGACAGATGCAAGCATGCACACAAGCAATAATGCCCACCATTTCTTAACCCCTATGCCTTTCGTCAGAAAGGGAGGCAATAGACAGTAAGACAGTAAGCGTGTACAAGACACGAGGCGACGTACCACGATCATCTCGGACGGCTCCAGGATGAGACACTCGCTGGCCCGCCTCGCACATCCTGGGGTACGCTTCCCAAAACTGAAACACACAACATACGGTCAAACATTATAATGTGTACAAGCAACATTATTGTAGTCATGGTAAACCGAATGTTCCTAAACCTACAGAACTTTTTAAAACAGCAAAATCAAAAATAACGACTGGTAAATCAAAACCGTACCTTCCTTTTTATAAATAAACAGGTACACATTTGATTTAACTATCATTTGTTTTAAAAGTCTGCAAACAATGTGCTGTGTTTTTGAGATATTGACTTTGCCAATATAGATATAGTTAACACAGGGTCCTAACAAATCTTCGTCCAGACATTTCTCCGGTCGTGAAATTTGCACAGGTGGACAATTCTCCGTTCATAGATTTGCAGGGCCGGACAATTCTCCGTTCATGAGTTTGCACACCTGGACAAATCTCCATTCATATTTAATCATAGTCTGTCGCCATTTGTTAATGAATGCAGATAATAATTCACTGATGATATCAAAATGTTGTCAATTTCATTATTGACTTTAAAGTATATAAATTTCAGAAAAAAAACTAAATTTTGTGTTTTTTTAATTTCACATAGGTACCGTACATTTTTTAAAATGATGTACTAGTATATGTAAGTGAGAAAGGAAGTTGAGAATTCATAATATGTTATGTTATGTTATGTTATGTTATGTTATGTTGTATCAATACAGATATGTACAGATATTGTTATTAACGTGAACGCATATAAACATCACATTTATGCAAATAAATATTAAAAGTTTTTTGTAACAAAGAAATAAATTTCGTTATTGTTATAAAACATTTCTGTAATTAAATACTGAAAGACAATCATCACACACAAGATCATTTCTTTGTTGTTAATAATAAAACTGTGAACCAAGCAAACTATTTATCCTAACAAATTGCACCAATAATTAACACTACATGTACATAATAATGAGATCATAAAGTGTTGGTTTAACAAATGGCGATTGACTTTAAAATATGAACGGAAATTTGTCTGGGTGTGCAAACACATGAACGGAGAATTGTCCGGCCCTGCAAAGATACGAACGAAAAATTGTCAGGGGTGTGAAAAACACTGAACGTAGAAATGTCAGGACAGAGAATTGTCTGTATTCCAGTTAACACATTAACGTCAAGAATGACTGGTACACAGAGCATCAATATACTCTAGACATAACAGAATATAAGAGTTACATTTGATAACCTTTAGTTATCTATACTTTAATATCCTTAAATTATGCAGATGTAATATTATCCTAACATCTACAATATTTCATTGACGATAATGCTGCAGAGCCCATAAACTTAGCTTTCATATTCCATATATGCATCCTATTTAAATAATAAACCACTATTAACAGCACCTTATATCTTATAGGTAATCCTTGTGATTGTTCACAAATTGTTCACTTATGTTTGGATAGAGATTCTACAAAAAATGTTCATCAAACATTTCAAAAGAAACATGTACATCAACAAACACATGTCAGACACATATCAGGGCAAATATCAACCAGGAAAATATTTGTATTCTGTATTTTGCCCATCAATCACACAGCCAATCACCTGTTAATGGAATCATCAGCGTGCCAATCTGACAGTGCTATCATTGATCAGGCCATCGGAGCCATCACCCCAGATAGGACCAGGAAGCTATGGAGCCTGAAGCCAGCTGTCACCATCAACTACATACCTACACACACCTCACACTCTCTAATGGACCGCATTGTTCTCAATTATTTTATCTATTTAACTCTGATAGTGCTATTGTTCACCTAAAGCGATTGCTAATGGATTCTATTTTCGAAATTTATAATTCAATTCAAAATTTTAACTATTCATGGATACCCAATACATTTATCAATTGGCGGTGCATATCAAACAGATAAATCATAACACTCCGCAAATCAAACATATGTTCGGCCTGATCTGCCCTCAAATTAATCATTTGATGCTTGTTTTATCTACATCATGGATAATAAATATCTCACTTGATGACAATTTCAACTACTTTTTATACTCTTCAATAAAAATGGTTTAAAGACTTTGTATTTGTAAGTGAAACAT
>Ga0224511_10002631_pt1 | contig 12270 bp, 7 predicted proteins | sample SF_May12_sed_USG_2_FD_169988 | JGI IMG/M metagenome (GOLD analysis project Ga0224511, IMG submission 169988) | Sediment microbial communities from San Francisco Bay, California, United States - SF_May12_sed_USGS_8_1 | ecosystem: Environmental > Aquatic > Marine > Sediment | place: USA... | reverse complement strand
CGCCACTGTAGTCTCACGTGGATTGTCTCGTTTTTTCAATCACTGAACGCGATGAACTTGTTGTTTATTGTTGATGCTTTAAATATGATTTATGCGTTCATTGCGCACTGTTTCAAAACAGTTGTTGTATTGCATAAACATACTTAATTAAATCAAACAATAAAAAATGTAGTTAGGATAATCATAAATAACAAACATAAACACACACACACAAAACATAACATATAACAACTAATAGACAGTAAATTTAAAAATGAAAATTTAAATAACACAACAATTAAAAAATGAAACATGAAATATGTGATTCTAAACAGCATACTATATGTTTAAACAAAACTGAGTTCGCTGATAAATCTTACGACGAACACAACTTTCTGTAGTTCAAATTAGGTAGATAGAGCGTATGCTTCGATTCTGCACAGCGCGAATAATTTTAAGCGATGCGTATTATTGATCGTTTAAATGTGTAGAATAGATCTTTGATAGATCATACTATTTTGAAAGTTCAAGTCGGGGTCGATAACCGCATGCTATATATCGAGTTCGTTAGTGCTGCTAGATCCAGCGACATCGGATATTATTCAACAATGGAAAACGGTTAAAATATATAAACAGACGTAATCACCGTCAATGCCGTTGATGTCACGTCGTCTACCTTAAACATGTTTTTCGTTAAGACCCTGTCACACCACACAGCGATGCCACATCTTTTGAACAGCGTTCTAAAAACCTCTCAGCGCGCTGTGGGGTCGCCGCGAAATACGCCTAAAATATCACATTAGCGTGTACACTACGTTCTCACAGCGTCCCTACAGCGTCCACACGACGTTCTCACAGCGTCTTTGCAGCGTCCTTGACGCTTCTACGGCGCCCAAGCAGTTGCTGCAGCGTGGTCACGCCGCGCACACGGCGCGCCCACATGTTTCTCACGTCGATTATAGCGTTTAAGTTTGTTTACTTCTTTATTGTTTTGAGCAACCCTACTTGGCAAACATAGTGATCTATTTTTACTTTACAAAGCAATTCGTCATATAATTTAACAGTTGTTTAAATGTTTAAAGTCACGCAGGACTTGCAACATATGTAGTAACACACATAATTTATTACTGAAATAAAAGACACACTATGGTCAAGCTCTAATTTTTGTTGGTTTAATGTTTTCTCATTAAAGCCTTGTTTCCTGAGGGCTTTCCTTTCTTCAGTTTAATGAAACGTAAACCATTTGCATTTATTATAATAAATACTTTATCTATTTTAATACAATTTATGATCATTTGTTTTATTATCAAAGTACATTGCCAACGCCTACTCCAAATGCAGAATTTACACGGCGTCATTACAGCGTTCACGCGGCGCGCCCACAGCGCGCCCACGGCGCTCTAGAAGACCCCTCAGCGTTGCCACTGCGTGCTGTCTAATATGCTGTGCATACGCCAAGCCGCGGCGTTTTTTTTAAACATGCTCAAAATAAACGCCGCCGCATGGCGTTCTATGCGCTTGCATAGCGTCTCCACAGCGTTTCCACGGCGTTGCTGGCGTTTGAAAAGCGCACATCTCGGCGGTCTGCAATTTTTTAAATGCTATATATGTGAACGCTGTAAGGACGCGACTCTGGTGTGACAGGGGTTTAAGGACGCCACTCTGGTGTGAAAGGATGTTAAACGTGAACGTTTGCTTGGCGTTCGCTGTAGGCACGTTGATAGTGTCTATGTAACTGGTGCATGTGCGTTTTACATGTTGGTTAACTGTTTGAAATTAAATTCGTTATATGGAGGACGCATTCTTCTTTGTAATGATATATGCTTTGAAAATACATTATTTCGTTAAAATTGTAAACGAATTTCGGGTAATTCTGAGTCATCCAAGTTAAACAGAATCTAACATAGGTAATTATTACGCCGACCTTGTTTTCTAATACATATTCTGTAATTACATTATGTACATGTATTAGGCATAACATGATTTTAAAAAGTTTGTTTTAAATGCAGCAGCGACATAAGAAAGAGCCGATTCAGTAAATGTTCCCCGTCTCCTATTATATTTTATATAATTGCCATGCTCAATTTCTCAATCCGTATGTTATTTTTTCATATACTATTACATGGAAACATTAAGAGTTGCTAAATGATTGTCTTACATTAGCTTGTTGAAAAAAAGAATTGCAGAATATGTGTTCCCCTTTATGTCTTATGACCTGCTAATAATCTCTTATGAATAATATTTTAGACATATACTTTGAAATAAAATGAAGGAACTCGGTTTTTCACTTCCGGTGTGTACTGTTGATTATCTTTTACGCCGCTTATTACTTTGGCAAACCCGTTGTTAAATATTTTAAATGATTAAACTCAGACGAACGTAATGTCCTCATTTTCTGTTCTCGCAATATAAATGTACTTAGCTTGAAGCTCTGAAACAATTTTAATGCGGTTTACAAACTTGGTGCATGATGTTTAATGTTGGAAAACAAATATTGCTATAAATAGAAAAACAAATAAAGTTTTAAGGAAATAGAGACCACTACAAAACATTCATTATGCGTCATTAGTTGATTACGGAATTAATGGCGTGTAATTACTTTTTATCACACACTACATTATTATTTATTTATTTGTAGGTGTTTTGATGTATATTTAAATCAAACTGCATATACATGCTGGCCTTGAAATAAATTTAACTGTGTTCAAGTTTATAAACGACATACTACTATTTAAATTTACTTATATAAAATTCAAATTAATTCACCAACTGAAGGTTCTTTCATCTGCTGAACTTTACAAAATTGTTTACAGCAATATATACTTATTCAAAATACATTAAATAAACCATTATTTTAAATATTAAAAAACATTAAATATATCCACATGTTGTATCAACGTTTACCTATTTATTCAGTGGCAGAAAGATCGCGCTGATGTCAGTGGATGGGAAATCTTCCATCACGTTGATGAAGACACTGCATTCGTCAACCGAGGTCTACTCCATCTGCCCCTATGACGCCAATCGTTTCATCGTTGGAACTGTAGGTGATCGGCGACATGCACGCGTGATCGGCCTGAACGGACAGGAGTCATACATTCACTCACTGACATTCCCCGATAAGACGTATGGTGCAGGTAATTGTCGCTGCACCTACCTTCCGTCTGATGGAGTTCTTGCTGTCACATATAGGTATGATAACACCGTGCAGCTGTTCCAGATTGGCCTTGGGACGAGTAGGACGGTGAAGGATGGCAGATTACAGGGCCCAGCAGGCATCTGTGGAGCACAAGGACGAGTGTTTGTAGCCAGCTGGGGTACGGACAGAGTCGTTGAGATGACGGTGCAGGGAGAGATCGTCAAGTGCCACGATGTTGGGATGATGTGGCCACGCACCATCAGCGTCACCCAGGATGGCGGCTACATGGTCGTGGCGGACGGTGTGAACGGAGATAAAATCACGCTTTTCAAGATGAAATAGACATGAATTATAAATAACTCATACCTGATGATTTGATAGACACATACTTGTGTACATTTTGTTTGTATTCTTCCCTGATTTTTCGTGAATACATGAATTAATATACATGTGTCATTACAACCTAAACATTGTTTGATATATCAACTTGCTTATATGGTTCACTTTGTGGTTGATATAAATATTAAGATTGCTTCACATGCTATATCAATAAACGAAATTAACCCATGTAGAGTGTACACAAACGTACACTGTAGAAAAGGGCTTTAATGAAATAGTTCAATACTGTACAAAAAAGCCATGTCACGTGTTGTATATTTTCTAAAATGAATGTTAACGAAGAACCATTTCTTTTCAATGTAGATTTTTGTGTTGTCACAGCTCATGTTATAATGATGTTACATGTGTGGCTGTTTCTTAATAGCATTATACAATTCATCGTTCACAAACGTTGTAGTATGTTAATTGTACTACGTACATAAAATAACATTGCAAAAGGAATGACAATAGATCACTTAAAATATTGCTTTTTGGACCATCAAAAGTTCAAAGCCCAAAAACCAACCAAATCATTAATATGTGACATATAATTTCTCACAAAAAGAAGATGTTTACAATGTACTTTTCTTTTCAACCTAGTTTTCGTGTTGCTCATAATATAATAAATTTTAACTTTAATAGCAATAAAGGACATTTGTGAATGTTTTTGACTACACAATGATGTGTCATAAAGAATGTATAAATAATGACATTTATTTACGGATGTATTGTAGTTTGTATACTGATATAAGGAAAACATAATTAGATATACTACGAGGCTTTTTCAATAAATTTGAAACTGTGCTCATGCATGTGTAGCTTTATTTCACAAGTTACACAGATGTTTCGATTGTAGTCAAGAAACTAAACATTTTAAAATGTAATATATTGAAACATAAGCAAACAAAGCCAAACTGGCCAGTCACACCTTTTCAACAAAGTTATTTAGTATTATTATAAAAGGGGGAGTACGGTTCATTCTCAAGTATAGTTAAACAGTGAAATGTAAACTATTCCGCTTGCAAACTACAGACAATGCATCTTAAATAACTTTTAAATCAGGTAATACATGAAGCACATTTCTGAATGTTTTCTTTACTTTTCATAATGAAAAGGTGATTTAAAATTACTCACCCAAAAAGAAGATGTTTACAAAGTATTTTTTGTTTTTCGACGTATTTTTCGTGTTGCTCATAATATAATAAATTTTAACTTTAATAGCAGTAAAGGACCTGTGTGAATGTTTTAACTTTATAATGATGTGTGTCATAAAGAATGTAAAAAAAATGACATTTATTTAGGGATATATTTTAGTTTGTATGCTGTTGATAGGAAACCATAAGTCGATATACTAGGAGACTTGTTCAGTAAATTTTGAAACTGTGCTCATATATGTGTACCATTATTTCACAAGTTAAGGAAATAAAAAAATACCAAAATATAACGCATGTCATACAACATATTCGGAAACGAACTTGGTAAATGACGTCATTTTCAATTACCGTAGTAACGAACAACTGCCCCCTTTTTAGGGTTTTGAAGACAAAATGCCATTATTGTATGACAAAACTGTAATAAAACAATATAAGTATACAGACAACATTGATTCAATAATTCAGTTACATGATACAACTTGCGAGCATGTCTAAAACAACGGTATATGAAATGTAAGAGATAACCGATGTCAAAGTTCTCAAAATAATCAGTCTGCGGCCATTGTGCTCAAATGACGCGTCTGAACTCGAGAGCGTGCTCCCACAATCAAACATGTATTTTATGCTTTACGGTGTCTCATTGCACTTCGTTGTTTTTCACATAAAAGTAGTTATTTAACACTAATAAAATTTATTACCAAAATTATAATTGTTATGCAGGTGTACTCATGACGCTGAGGTTGTTTTGTGTGCCGACATACTGAAATACAAGCACAGTAACGTAAAAAGTCATGCACAATCGACATCAATATGACGACGCCATGACGTTATCTTTCCGCTAAAACATGTTCACCTCTATCGTGAAAACATTACATGTAATTTCTATGTTCACAAAATAAATCTATATCTTTCACAAACAATCATCAAACATCCTCGGAGTCTATATTTTTGAAACAAAAGAAAAACGTTAATGTTAAAAGCACCTACACGCTTGTGTACTACAGCTGATTGTCAAATGTTAGATTTAATAAAGTAAAACGTGCTTCTTAATGCTTATCACCAGGTAACCTCTTTAACGTCTTTAGACGCATATTTCCATTTGATTGACGCGTATGCAGTGTTTCTCATTATTTATACCGCCACTATAGTATCTATACATGAAAATTCTTCGTTCAGCTGCAGGAACCATTACCGTGTTCATCCAGCAGGAAGTTCCACCCGTCCAGCACACGCTTGCCTTCCATGTGCAGGTCTCGGACACGGCCCATAAAATTACCCTTGTAGAAGTTAGCAGCCTGGCTTGGAATCGTGTCATTATTTCCACCTTAAATACAATAAAAGACACATACTATTAAAGAGAATGGTAAGGCATGTAGATCTACAAAAGCGACAACGACTAGTAACGCATTGTGTCAACAAGCGAAATATGAACGAAACAGATAAAAATACGCAATCGACCCCTCTCTCCCCAATATCCCTCTTTACGTGCTCACCGGTGTTGTAGACGGCATCTGTGTTGAGCTCCGTGAAGTCCCCGGCCAACACGCCCTCCAGCACCGCCCCTTCCACCGCCAACGTCAACCTCTGGCCATGTCTGAAAAACAGAGATACCGCAAGTTCAAAACATCCTTATAATATATTACAGTAACGCGTATGGTAAAGCTTAGTTGTAATGATGATAAATTGAAGGTCATGCACTTTACTGCGCTTTCGCAGAAGGTTGCGTAAACATTTATGTAGTTATAATATGCCTCGTTTGAATGAGGATATATTAACGGTTTTATCTCACGCGCAAAACAGAGCTTAAGTGTTCAATTTATATGTTATTCAATTGATATTAGGCCAGAAATAATCCATTTAAATACCACGTCACTATAAGATATGTTTCCGCTGCACACTAACTTTGTGCCAGCGTCCGTCGGCGTAGCGCGTTGGCGTCATGACGTAATTTCTTAACATCCAGCTGAGGTTTCAGACCAGTTTGATGTGTCCGTTTTCTAGGCCGACACCGAGGTAGTCGTTATTCAACGACCACGCCTGTATACTTGAATACAAACGTCGCTATCAACTATGTGTTCAAATCTGTTTTCAATGGACACTTTCTTATACATGTATCTTTTGACAATTAGACATAACAGTCGATTTCTTTTCTGTGTCAACTACGCCCGAATAAAATATCAAGGCCAGTTTGAAATGTTGCAAGCAAATTGTAGATGGAACTGAAGTTCATCGCTTTAGTCACATTTCAAGCGCACACATAAGTGCAATTAAAACATTATACGTAACAACCCACTCACCTGTAGAGGTCATTAGAACCATTTTAGGCACATGCAATACATTGCCTAATACTGACAACAATATAGCATAACCATACCAGCTGCCCTGTCCACACGATGACGCCCATGTATATGTGTAGGTGCGTGGATTAGACAGAGAACGCGTGGGACGTGTTTCACCTGTCTCTGCCAAATTTGCGGGCCACACACTTTCAACATAAAGTAAAACACCACAACACCAAAATAAAAAATCACACATAAAAACCTTTGTCGGAGCAGGGAATTGAACCTGGGAGCTTTTGCACCCAAAGCGGATGCGTTACAACTGCATCGAGTCAATTGAGAGTATCAATTTGAGTCAAGCTATTTAACTGTTTCGTCGCAATGGGTCGAAATGTAAATAAATATAGCTGAATTTGCGGACCACACATTTCAACAAGTTTTTTTTCTGTTATATTTTTACATGCATGGATAACTATATTTGGCAGATTCTCACATTTACGGGGAGTATGTTTCACTGCTTAAATATGGTTAAATGTGAAATGTAAACAATTCTGACCATAAAGATACAGGCATAGCATCTTTAAACAAAACCCGCGTTTCGAGCTGTGATACAACACTAAACTACACACTTACGCAAACTTACATTACGAATACATTTTTATATTGATATGTAACAGATGTGTTGACGTCCGTGTTTCATTGCTTCTAGCTCCATACCGTTCTTTAAAACTTATTAACGTATTAATTGCCTACTTGCGGTGTACAGTTTGCAAATATGAAGGGTAAACACTTATAATATATCCTTGGTAGGGTTATAGTTCTTGTACAATGCACTTTACAATGCGATACGTACTGAACCATGTTGTTTTTAAAATTACTTTTTTGATTGAAGGTATTTTTAACAAAACTTAAACTGCCACTACATGACAACAGTGTTAAACTAACAAACTGATTTTTACATGATAATGTCCCGTAACCATTGATTTCATCACGTGGTCACCCAAATGATATTTTGGTCAGTGCACTTCCGTTGTTGTAAATCGGAGTGGACACACACTCTTCTGCCAATGTGATTTTGTTTTCCATCCCCGTATCTGTAACCGGTCGTAAAACTAGCAATTAACTAAAGGAATGTATATCATTATATATATTTTTGAGAAATTGTTGAAAATCGATTCATTTGATAAGATATACATTAAAGTGCATTTACGACCTGTTTTGTTTTAGAAATAAAGTGATCATTTTGATGGTGCCTTTATTGTTTGGTTCAGTATATATAAATAGGGATTTCATAATGATTGTGTTAAGTGTATGTCTAAAAATAACAACAAGTACCGAAAGTCATATAGCTCATTGAAAAGTGCTTTTGTATCGCACTCACCATCAATGATATGTGTTTCCTTGTACGTTTCCATGTAGAACATATAAAGTTTTGCTTTTGATTCATTTGCAAAAATACCAAAGTTGAAAAAAACACAGTGCAACAATTGTGTTTATGATTCGAACTGTTGTACATCTGAATGTGATTAGTCTACATAAACCCCCAACAGCGCGCTGTCAGATTCTCAGAACGCTGTACAAACGTTTGGTGTGACATGGGCTTAAGACGCTTTCTTTATATGATTGTCACAACCAATATTTAGGAATGTAATTTCCGTCGCCCAGTTACATGTACCACTTACCTCAGAATGAACTCGGCCATGATAGTACAAATAAGTTTCGGGACAGGTTACGCCAAAGTCGGCAAGATTAAAGACAAAGTAATGAGTTGGTAAACTAAAATGATTGTACTATGGATGTAAACAACACAAAGGATGACGTAAATGAAAATACTTGTATTTCTGTTTAAGCCATACACAAAACTTGACATTAAACTACATATATTGTTTGCACACAGGATTTGTATTAGAAAGAATGAACGATAAAATACACAGCTTATTGCAATATATTCAAGAAGGTCTTGGAAACAATTTAGTTTGTGAGAAAAGACATGCGTTCCCACGGACATTCGTTCCCACGCGTTTTTTGACAGGGACGGACATTCGTGCTCACATCAAACGACCACCCGAACATTCGTGCTCACATCAAATGACCACCCCGGACATTCGTGCTCACATCAAATGACCACCCCGGATATTCGTGCTCATATCAAATTACCAAATAAATCAAATTTAAATATCTACTGTATATAAAACATTGGTTTCCTTCAATACATGATTGTTTATTTTGTAGCTAGCGTTATTTCCCGCTGAATAATTTCAACATTTAAAGTGCAACAACCATAACCATGCATTAACGTTCAAAATGATTCATAAGCACTCATCCTCACGAAACTGGTTTTCGACGAAAGGAATACATATAAAAAATAGACATTTTATATATTATGACATACCTTCTAGCATAGACAATATTTCTATCATATCAGAAAGGTCACTGGTATTAGTCACTTTAATATGCGAATATCCAAAGTCGAGGCAAAAATCATATGCGTCCGTTTGTGTACAATCTATATGTATGGGCCTGGAGACAATAATTTTCAACAAATTTAAATAAATAAACCATTAAATGTCTTTAAATTGGGTAGATTGTCAACATAATTAAATATACAGTCAGGTAAAAGGCGCTTATGCCATGGTGTATTACGGTTTGTCTTTAGTTAGTGAAAACACGTTTATAAACAACAGACAATGTATATAAAATGGAATAGGACAAACACCCTATTACAAACAGTCTTCATACCATATAATAATTTGGGAAAGCACTACATTATCTTACACTATATTTTCTGTTTCTGTTTCATTGGTGGGAAATGCCTGCTCATAGTAACGGTTGTTAGAGTTACATGTAGAAAGAAAACAATATCAAAGATATACACGCCAAAATGAATTTTAAATATGTAAATCGAAAAACAGCAGCCAAATAATGTAATAATTGTTATAACTTAATAAGTAATTGTTTGTTCAATTAATCAACACTCTGTTTTTCATAACTAACTATATAGTACCTTCCATTGTGTAGTAGTTCGCCCCGTCTGACATTGAAAGGCCCTATATATTTATCCTGAAACATATTAAAAATAAAAATTGCACGTTAGGGATAAAAACATAATAAATACTCTGTGATTGTTACCATAAATTAAGATTGGCTAGCAAGAGAAGGAAATGACATTTAAAATGTATTATATTTCCTCTTTTGTACATAGCGCAAGGCGCGCCCATAGCAAATTTACTTAACCTAAGCTTAACATTGTCTAAACTATATTCTCGATACATGTTTGACCATCCTGTGTTTAAAGGTCTATCACGTTAGAGAGTACGAATACATAAGGAAATACAACAACTAACATGCATTGCTGCTCCGGTTTGCATAGCAGCGTGGAATTGTCGTAGGAGAACGCTTTACAGGTATCGTCATGGAGGCATAGGTAGCCACAGGCGACTTCGCTTGGAACATTGGGAATCGCCGAGGACAAACCAGTGCCGTTATTTAACAAAACTTGCGAAACCCTGAATATTGTCTCGTTTTTGAGAGCGGCCTGAGTCAGACAGAAAGCTGAAAATGGACATACCTTCCTTAAAGTATCCGAGACGCAGTACTGTTTTAGATGCCGAGCAATAATTTGCTATTATAGTAATTGAACTGAGAAACCGAGAAAGTCCCCAGGAATCATAGCTTGCGTTTGGGAAAATAGCAGGGCGGCATGTTCGTTTTATTTGTTGCAGTTAACACAATGCATTTTCCTTTCCATTCTTTGTCAGTTTGTGTTGTTTGTATTTTGTGACAATGTATACACTAATAAATATTTCAGATTTACCCTTTGGTTATGAATCATTTTGACATCTGTTTAAATAAAACATTTTCAAGAGGCGAATTTGCTACAGAACTTAAACGTTGTAGGCCCTTTTTGACAAATTCAGCGCATTGTGTCACATTGGTGACTTTACTTGTTTATGCTAGGAAAAAGTGTTTTGTCTACACTTGCACACTCGTTACTAAGGCGTATAATGCTATTTCAAAGTTTACTCTACGAATATACAAATGTTTGTTTGATAAGGTTTTTTTCGGCAACATACCGTCCGTTTGTACCATAATAAATCTGTCTGTAAGCATTGTGTGCAGATGTTGATTCTAAAGCCGTAAACGTCAGACGCAACACAGGGAATATTATTAACGACGAATAGTCTCTAAACAATGATCCTCACATTTCCTTTTTGATCATTTGTAAACTTCATAAAACAACAAAGACACATATTAACACTTGTGCTAACACGTACCGTAATTCGTGTTTACAATGAGTATTAAAAAAAATGTCAAGCAATATATTCCGACATTATATAAAATGATTGCAGTGCCCACACATATCTAACAAAACCAAATAAAGAGTTAAGGAAAGACCATGTTTGACCTACCTATGGAATATAACACTTGCATGAGTTCAATAACAATCCATTTCATTTTGGTAACACCCGACAGGCGTGTTAAGCTTCTGAACAAGCAGGCCACTAGGGCTGAAATGTTTGTCTGGCTCAAATCAATGTGTGTACAGGGATAACATTGAAACAAAATACACTCCTATCACATATTCTATACTGATGTGTATCGGTTTTATTGTTATTTTTATTTCATATAACTAATAAAAGTATACACAAAAACGATTAAACTCTGCAGACGACAACTTATGTGTAACAATAGATGATATAAAAAATTGCCAAGACACTATCTTTGCAACTTGATTAACGTAATATCATTTTTCAACTTAAAGCAAATATGGAAAATATCACATTGCTAAGAATGTGTACCCTCATAAGAATAGGAGTTTAATATAAATTGAAGAGATGTTCAAACAAAGACTGTTGTAAACAATGTAGATATGTCATGTTTAAGGGCACCATGACAAAATGGCCCGTACAAAAACTAACACAAGGAACGACCCAAAAACTATTACAACATCATGACGCAACAGGCATTTAGAAAAAACTATATTTTTGTGAAGCTGTAGTTCATGAAAACGTTATGTACTGTGATACAAATGTATTTGATAATCCTGAAATTATTTAACTAAGAAACCGCTTTTGAACACATTTATATATTAATGAAAATTAATATTTGATTTATAAATGGTTTTGAGTAGCATTTGGTAAATTCGTTTGTTCATTTAAATAACGATGTTTTGAACACTAGTTTATTAGAACATGACCATCTACCTTGCAAGTGACTGAATATATTCCTCTTATTATATGTTATCCCATTATTATATTTGTCGTTCGAAAATTGTCCTGAAAACCCCATCATAACATTAGTAGTTCGATAACTGTTTCGAAAACCGCATCATAACATTGGT
>Ga0224511_10002630_pt1 | contig 12270 bp, 3 predicted proteins | sample SF_May12_sed_USG_2_FD_169988 | JGI IMG/M metagenome (GOLD analysis project Ga0224511, IMG submission 169988) | Sediment microbial communities from San Francisco Bay, California, United States - SF_May12_sed_USGS_8_1 | ecosystem: Environmental > Aquatic > Marine > Sediment | place: USA... | reverse complement strand
CACAAACGGGTGTTCCTGGATTCACCAGTACCAGCCCATTAACTCTGTTAGCGCCTGACTGCTTCCTCACATGAGCAAGCTTTGAGGGCCAACTGAACCAGACTTAGGCAATATGACTCAATTCTGGAACTTTCTGAATGATCCTTGTAGTATCAATCATGATGAAGCAAAAGCTTTATCACTAATGTCACGAATAATACCCTGCTGATAATTTTACACAAAGTTTAAGGGCACATAACTCTAGGGCGCGTTGACCGATGGGTTTAAAAGTTGTGTCAAACACATCTATACTTCATGCAAATTACATGTGTGAAATTTTATTAACATAAGAAATGTTGGAATAGTTTGCTGCACAAACTTGCAACATTGTACAAGACCAAAACAACAGCCAACTTATGCCATACCAATTAGCAATGATTCCAATATACCATCATTTAAAAAAAATATTTTCTGCTAAGGTATAATAATTGTCTTCGGTGGTGAATATGTTTAAAGTTTAAGTTTTTCATTAAAGAAGGGCAACAAAAAATATGTTTATATATGCCTATCAAACCCAACCGTGAAACGATGTGAGATTTACCTCAGTAGCTGTACCAGTTTGCCCTTCAAGTGATCAAGGTCGGTACGCAGCTGGCTGATTTCTGCCTCCTTCTGTTGTAGTTGGCTCTGAGATTTGGCATGCTCGACATCCAGACTGGTCTGTAGTGACATGGCAAAAAACATGGTAAAAATTCTTTAAACATTCTTTGTACATGTGTGTCTTGTTTGTTTTTTTTAACAGAATTTAAGTGAATTATGACATTTCAAGAGTGTGAGTTAACAGACAAAATGTCAATGCTCTATAAACAATAATTAAATTGCTTCTGAAGAAATTAGTAAAGATTGTTCCTTTCTTCAGAATAAAAATCAGACATCAAACAGCTTTTAGAAAAGTGCACAATATGTACACTTAATAAAAAATGTGATACAAAAGAGTTCTCGTTTGACCTTGTTTTACAATGATATTATTTATAAAATTATAAAATTATAATAGAGTTGTTTTAAATATAATTATATTCCAGTGATAAAATTTACAATATGATTATGAAAAAGTACCTTTGCAACCATAGAAGAACTCATTTCATCTTGAAGACTTTTCTCTATCTGAAAAAAAATAGAACAAAACATAAGCAAGGGAGACAACTTCATATAAAACCACTGGCGTTTACACTGTACAGTTTAAGATAACTGTTTGTTTTACAGAGGTCCAGGCATATGACATTTAGTTATGTGTCATGCTTAAGCTTTGATTTGGCAAATATTCTTTATTAAATAAAACCAATACAATCAAGTACAATTCAAAACAGTTTAATCTCGAACAAAGTATCTTAACGTCACTCATTACCTCTTCAAGTTTTGATTTAAGTTCAACATTCTCTTGCATTTGGATGTCCAGGTTTTCCGTCAACTCATGGACCTAAAACAATATATAACAAACATAATTTCATTTTTAGAATGCCATTTGGTGTTTTTGAAAAGATTGGCAACTTTTTGCAAAAGTGGTGTAGCATACACTGCCAGCTTGACCGGTAGCCAATACTTAAGGTCTAATGGGTGTGGCAGTAACACTGAAAAAAATATAAAAAAAGTTTCTTTTCTGACTTACAGAAGTAATGTCTACCTGTTGTTGGAGTGTGGTGTACTGTTTGGCGACTTCCTGCAGCTGCCTCATTTCCTCCTGTAGCTGGTCTATCAACGTTTCCTGCTCCAACACCTTGTCCCTCATCTCCAGAAACTCACTGCTCTCCATCTCACCCTGACAACCGTGAACAATTCAGGTTTGAAATAGTACCTAATGGGAAAACTTGATTCAGGACATTTATTTCTATAAAATAAGCTTAAGTCTACAATAGACATCATCAAAAGTCTTAAGATTACATTCAGACCTGCAATAATATCATATGTGAGTATCAAATTAGAATGTACTATATTAATTTAAAACAATTTACAATAGGCATGTTCAAAACTCTTTATTAAAAGTCTAAATGCTTGGTCCACCTATATTAAGAACTAAACAAACTATGGGCTTCATAACCACTTGTGCTTGTACTAACCTGTTCTTTGTTTTCCAGTTCTATCTGCTTGGAGCTCAGCTGGAACTCTAGTGTTTGTATCTCCTCTCTCAGTGAGTCCAGTTCTTGCTCACTCTCCTGGGCAATTATCTCTTTATTCTCATTGATTTCATTTAGTTCTGCTTCTTTCTCTGCCAATTCCTCCTTTGTCTTTTCATACTCAGATTCCAAATTTAACATTTCAATTCTCAGAGTTTCTCTTTCATTTGTGACTTCTTCTACTTGACTCTCTGCTTCTTTTAGTTTTGATTGCATATCTTCTAAAAGTTTACCATTATCAAGATCTTTACTTTCTAACTCTGCTACTTTTTCATTTAGTTCAGTGATGGTCTCTTCAGTTTTAGCTAGTTCAACATTCAACTGTTCAAGCATTGAGTCTTTTTCCTGTAATTTAGTTTCATTTTCTAGTAAATCTTCCTTTATCTTCTGATTCTCTTCACTCTTTTCGTTCACTTCAGTCTGAATATTTGCTAATGTCTCCTTTGTTTTTAATAGTGATTGTTTCAGCTTTTCTAAATCCTCTTCATATGTTGCAACTGCAACAGAATTGTCAGATTGAAGCTCCTCTAAACTGTTCTCTAATTTCTTGACTGATTCCTGAAGCAGCTGGTTTTCTTCTTCAAGACTTGTTACTTTTTCACTGTATTGACTCATTGTTTCTTGAGTACTCTGTAAATTGTCATTAGTTTCTTTCTCAAAGTTTTCTAATTCAGCTTTCAGCCGTTGATTGTCCAACTCTAATGTGCTGATGGTGTTTTCATAATCAGATATCTTTTCGTCATTTAATTCAACTGTTGATTCAAGCCTCATATTCAAATCATTAATCTCTTTCTGAAAAACAGATATTGTCTCTTGTTTTGTTTCTGCATCATCCTTAATAATTCCATATTCGTTCTTGGCATCAGTCAATTCTTGAATCAAATTTCTTATCTGTTCTTCGAGATTAGCAACCTTGTTCTTCAATGTGTCTAACTCTGTAGCAGTCTCCTTTTCCTTGTCACTACACATTTGCTTTAATTCCAACAATTCAGCATTGGCATTTTCTTTTCCTGATATTTCTGTCTCAAGTTTATGAGCACACATCTTTATTTCATCTTCTAGTTGAACACATTTGCTTTGCAGTGCATTATTTTCCTTTGACAACTCGGAAAGTTCCATCCTCATTCCTTCAATATTTGTGTCCTTTTCCAGGGAAGCTGCAAGGATTTCGTTGACCCTAGATTCAGAATCTTGAAACTGTTCCATTAGATCTCTTCTTTCCTGAATAAGATCATTCTCCTTTGCCATCAAGTCTTGCAACTGCTGTTCAAGTTGGCTAATCTCAGTTCTGCTTTTTTCTCTATGAGCATTAAGTGTTTCACGTAGCTCTGTAATGATTCCATTGTCACTACTATTCTTGTTTTGAAGACTATCTCTTTCTGTTCTTTCAAGTTTCAGGTCGATGGTCAACTGTTCTTTGTCCCTTTCAAGTTCCTGCATTGCCGATTGCAATTCCCTCACAGATGCTGAAAGTTGTTCTACTTCGTTTGCATTTTCTGACATAGTATTTTGCATCTCAGAATGCAACTGATCTGACGAATGCAATGCTTCCCTTAATTTTGTTTCAACCTGTTTAAGTTCAGCAACTTCAACCTTGAGGCATTCATTTGCATTACTGCTTTCTTCTATCATCCCCTTTAATTGTGTTAAAGACTGGGATTTTGAGTCAACCTCTTCTCTCAATTCTCTTATGTTTTGTTCAACTGTGTCTGCCTTTTCAGTAGATTCTGCTAGAGAGGATTCTAAACTTTCAATACAGCTTTCTCTTGAAGCAACTGTACTTTGAAGCTCAGAGTTTTGCTTTTGCAAAGCTTTCATTTCTGTTAAAGTATTTTCTTGTTCTTGTATAGTATCCTGCAACTGAACTTCAATTTTTTCTTTCTCTGCACAAACATCATCGTATGCTTTCTCCAACTTTTTGAAATCACTTTCTTTCACTTCAAGTAGTGACTGCACATCCTTAACCTCTGTCAACAATGAGTCATTATCTTTCTTCAATTCCTCATTCAATGCCTGAGCTTTATCCATATCTGCCTGAAGTTTTTGTGACTGTGATTTTAGCAGCTCTGATTCTGCTCTTACCTCATCTCTAGATGTGGTCATTTCAGCAAGTTTCATCTGAACCACCTCTTCTGTTTCTTTAATATCATTAAACGTCTGCTGAAGCAAATCGTACTCCTGAACTAAGCAAGCATTCTCTGACTGGAAATCATCAAACCTTGCTTGAAGTTCATTGATTTCAACACATTTCAATGACAACATTCCTTGAACATTCTCCTTCTCAAGCTCAAGCTTTTGAACACTTTCCTCCAGCTTTTTGATTGCATCGACATTGTTTGATTCCTTTTCTTGCAATACTAGAATATCATCTGACAGTTTTTGGCAATGTCTTTCAATATCAATCTTTTCAGTTTCAATAACTGATTTGGCTTCTTCTGTTCTTTGTAGATTTTCACACGTTGCTCTCAGTTCACCTTTTACATCCTCTAATGTCAATGAGAGTTCATCACTCTGCAGTTTTTGAACACCTTTTTCAGCAGTCAAAGTCTCAAACTCAATACATTTCTCTTCGTGTTGTTTCTTCAAAGAACTTAACTCGTTCTCCAGTTGAGATAATGCTTCACTCAACTGTTCCTTTTCAGAATTGATTTCATTCACAAATTTGTCACTTTGAACCAATTTTTCATTCAATGTTGTTACATTATTTTCCAAACTTTCTTTACTCTTTCTGAGTTCTTCACATCTCTCACAAGTGTCTTTGAGTTCAGACTCAAGTTGTATATACTGTCTCGTTAAATCCTCCTGTTCACTCTGCATTTTATCTGTAGCCTCTTTAAGACAAGTTATTTCCTCTTCTTTTTTATTCAAAGCTTGAGATTTATCATCAAGTTCAACCTGTATTGTTTCTTTGTCTTTCATAACATTATCAACTTCAATTTTTAGATTCTCAATCTTTTTTCTATCTTCTTCAGTGTCTATTTCTAATTGTTTTACTTTGTCCTCAAGAGTTTCCTTTTCTTCCATTGCTATATCAAAATCTTTTTGCATTTGATCAATGGTTTTGTTCAATGTGTGTTGTTTTTGTTCATTATCAAACACTTTTTGTTCCAGAGCTCTATTTTCTTTTTCAGATTCTTTCAAATGAACATTGGTTTCATGGACTGTTTCTTGCAATGATTTCTTTTCTGTTTCACTTTCTTTTAACTGCTCATCACGGGCAGCTACAATAGTATCCTTTTGTTCAATCTTTTCTTTGAGGTCAGAAATATTTCTAAGAAGGCCTGTTTTCTCTATTGTCATTTCAGCAAAAGCAGCTTTCATGTTCTCTAATTTCATTTCTTTATCATTAAATCCTTTCTGTAGATATGCCAAATCCTCATTCAATTTCTTTATTGACACTTCTAAATCATGCTTATCTCTTTCTAGTTTACTGTTTTCGACTGACAAATTCTTCTCAGCTTCTGTTAGTTCTAAAATTCTCGAATCCTTGTCATGAAGGTTGTTTTCCAATGCTCTAAATCTGTCAGAGAGTTCTGACTCAGACTTTGCACTTGATTCATAAAACTGCTTTGTTCTTTCCATTTCCTCGGCTAATCTTTGCACTTTTTCATTCAGCACAAGCACTTCACTTTGTTTCTCATACAATTTATCCTGAACTTCTTTCATGTCTATCTTCAACCTTGCATTATCATCCTCAAACGTCTTGTTTTCTTTTGATTTTATATCCAAATCTTTTTCAAGAGAAACAACTGCTATAGACTTAGAACTAAGCTCTTTTTCAACCTTTTCCAATTTATCATAAAGCTTTTGTTCTGTTTCCGCACACTTGCCTATCTGAATCTCTAAAGCCTTATGTTTCTCTTTAAGAACTGTACAATCTTTTTCCAATTGAACATTCAAAATATTTACAGAACTTAACTGTTCCCTTAGGTCCTCCTTCTTATCTTCAAAGGATTGTCTTACAGACTTTAATTCTTGTTCAAAGGCTTCCAACTTGGTCTTTTGTTCCGAAATAACAGCATCCTTGTCGGATACAGTATGTTCTAAGCCAGCAACTTTGTTTTGCCCATCAGCTAAAGATCCTTTCATTTGCTTTATTTCATTCTCTAACAACTTCAATTCCTCCTGTAATTTTGCATTTTCCAAACACAACTTCTCTTTTTCTGCATTATATTCTCTACACTTATTAGACAACCCTTGAAACATGTGGTCTTTTTCTGTCAATTTTGTGTTTCCTTCATTTGTGGAAGCCTGCAAAATCTCATTGGTTTTTCTTAAGGTATCAATCTCATGTTCTAAGCTAGAAACTGTCTTCTGTAACTCAGATAAACTACTGTCATGCTGTGCAGACATCTGCTTGGCTTCGTAGGCCTTAGAATTGTGTTCCTCTATCTCCGCAACTTTATCCTTCAGCTGAGATTTAAGCACTTCAACTTCGTTTTCAGTGTTGAGGAGTTTGCCTTTCATGTTAAGTACCAACAGTGACACTTCTTTGAGGATCAAGGTAGAAGTAGAGTCCAAATCAGGAATCTGAAACATATTACAGAAATTTAAAATATGTTACCAATTCATGTTGTGCATTGAGTTATTGTTAATTACAAACTGTTTTTGTTGGAAAAGTTAAGTTTTCAAACCCGGTTAAAAAATTAGTTTAAAATTATGCTTTCAGTGGTCTAACAAATATTCCAGTTTAAACATTACTTGCTAGTTTACTCTGACACATGCAAGGGACATTAAACTTTCATACATAAGAAATACTTTACACTTATCATAAGGATTAAACCCCTTTACTTTAGTCTTATGGTGTAGCGGTCTACTGTTTTTACTTATTAATAGGGATAGGGGACATTTATGCAACCAGCAAATAAATGATATGATTTGACCAGCAAAACCAATTTCAAGCACCGACTTTATTTACATAAAAAATTCTTGATCCTTTTACACCTTTTTGACCTAATAATATATAGAAATTCTCATCTAAAACAAAGCCAAATCAACAAAAATAGTACTGGCAATGGCAATGGACCCAAGTTGCTTGCTGAGTAAAGGGACTAGTTCTGGTGAAGCCAGGATGACTGGTGAGTAGTCTGCTCCCATAACATAATCTTATCAGTGTTGAAATAATGGTGTTAAAAAGACCAACCCAAGATTGCTCATTAGTGGACTACTGCCGTACTATAACTTTACCAGTGTTGAAATAATGGCTTTAAATTAAACAAAAACCAATAAACAAAAGACCAAAGCTCCTACCTCGGAGAACTCTGGAGATGTACTGAGAGTGTTGAGCCATTGATAGCCGGTTGTGAGGGCGGACAGTTTCCTCTCCAGTCCAGCGACAAGGCCTCCCTGTTCCCTCAACTCGCCCTGAGTCTCAGACAACTGGCTGGCCTGGTCGCATAGCTTCTTCTCCACATCCTGTAAGGTTTGTGTAAAGTTTCTAAGTTATATAATAAAAAAAACTGATGAAAGGGAAAGCCCTCAGGAAGCATAGCCTGCACGAGAAAACAGCAGCCTTGGTTTTATTGAAACTGTTAATCCGTGTATGAAATTGACTGCTGGCTCTGTATGACAACTCGGAGAACTGATATCTATGAACTACTGTTGTATCATGTTACTGTTGACCCTGTTGTTGTTGTTGTTGTTGTTGTTGTTGTTGTTGTTGTTGTTGTTGTTGTTGTTATTGTTGTTGTTGGCAAAAATGTTTATATTTTAAAATACTGTTTTTACATACAATTTTGTTGTTGTTGGGGAATAAGTTGAAATTTCGAAATACATGTTAAATATTTACACATATATATATCAATAGGTTTGACTGCACAACAAATTAATCTGAGAAAACGGCAAAGTCCTCAAAAAGCATAGACTGCATAGGGAAATAGCAGCCTCAATTTTAATGAAGCTGTTCATCAATGGTAATAAAAGATGCAATCAGTTATCTGCAAATAACGTCGTTTTACAGCATATTCTTAGTTTTAAAGCTCCTATCCAAATCTTGGTTGATTTTAATTCCCAAAATCAAAACAAATAAAAATAAACAGAAGTATTTTACAGATTATCATTATCAATAGAATACTTCTTTGAATTTCATTGAAATTCCTCGTTATCGTTAGAAAAACGTGAAACAAATACGCGTGTCCTCTGGTCCTGAAAGGATTTCCCGGTTTATAAATATAATGGAATTCCCTTCGACGCACACCTTGCTATAGGTAAAGAACCACCTCTGAGACACCAAAGATCTGCTAGTCCATTCAAATAGGAGTAGCAGTATTTTTTATATTTAGCGTCAGTGAAGTAGCCAATTCATAGTTTAACATTTATTTATAAGGCTATTAACACCGCTGACCATACAAGCATGGCATCGCAGTGCACAGCGTACTTGCCTATCACCCAGGCAACTGGGGATCGAATCCCCTCGTCTGCTTTACTATTATAACTAAATTGTTCATTTCTCTTACATTCTAATGTATTGATATAATTAAAATTATTCATTCTATATTTTATTTTTGTGCATAGTTTTCAATGATTTTTTTATCCTTTTTGCGTAATATATATTTTAATTAGTAAAATCATATAAACAAAGAAAAGATTTACATAAATATGAAATTTAAAACATAAAAGCAATCTTCTCAACTTGAAAAACTTGTTTCCCGTGTAAATTTAAACTTATTTATTAAAGGTCGATTGCGAAACAAGTTATCCCAACTTATATTAATCACTCTCGACCGCTCATTCCAGATGGTATCCATCTCTTTTTTTTGAACGAGGTTTGAGAGGAGAGAGAAGCCAGACCTGTCCCTATATGCTGAGCGCTAAGCAAGGAAGCATCTGGTACCATTTTTATAACGTCTTTGGTATGACGCGGTCGGGGATCGAACCCACAATCTCCCGCTCACGGGGCGAACGCTCTAACCACTGAGCCACCGCTGCGGTTTCCCGTGTAGGACTCGAACCCATGTCAAATAGGGAAAAAAGCAACTAAAAGCGCTAACCGACTGAGCTACGATATCACATGGCTGTAGCGTTGCCAATGTAGTATATACACTGTGTGTCTATCATTTGTGTATTTATATAAACAAGATATGTTAAATCTCATTACATTTTCAATACTTTACCTATTTAGATGAACATAAACTAATCGGGGTTATGGTCACGTCTCAATGCGTAATGTTTACCTATATAACACTCAATCTCATTTAATAGGCCAAATTTAGCTCAAGAAATGGCGATATTTTTATTTTCACTGAAAGGGCTCAATTTCTGTTCGAATTATGGTATATATTCATATCAAGATGTTTTGGACTTGGACCATTTTTCACTTTTAACATAACTCCATATAAAGTTGAGCTGTAAAATGTGCATATATACCGCGGACATAGTTTTGGCCAATTAAACAAGAATTAGTGAGTCTAGTCAAAATAGCGCCGCACGAGTCAAACTAATTTTAGATCAATAAAGCGTTTGCAACAGTTTATATTTATTGCATGATAAATGTGCTATTACAATGTTATAGTGACGTTTCTTTGAGTGAAAAACGTATCAATAATCTAGTTAAATGTAACTTGATATATATATTATGTTTTTAAATCCTTCGCTGACATTTTATTTTAAAATGTTCAATTCACCAAAGACTGGGATAGGAGCTTTAAAGTATAGAAGTAAACTATTGGTATTTTACATCACTCCTTGATAACTCATTTTATGTAGAAGTAGCAACTTTTTGTGAGACAAAAATGTACATATATTTACAAAGATATATTTGTAAAACACCTTTTTGGTTTAACATATTGTTTTTCTACTTTATTTGTTACAATTGAGTGTGTATTCTCACTATTATATGTACATATATAAGCAAAATAAATGAAAAAAAAAGAAGTAAACTAACCTGGAGTTTAGCCTGGAGCTCATCTCTCCGTGAGTTGACAGCGTCTAGGTCTGCTGCAGGCACCATGGTCTGTTCCGATGCTTCCAACTGTGTGAGTCTCTCTCCTAGTGTGTCAACCTACAGCCATATGATTAAACTATAATAAACGTAATGACAAAACACTTGAAATGATTGGCCTAAATGACGAGCGTTATAAGGTTACATAAATTCCTGCCTTTTTTTGGATCAAACGCCAATTCAGATGGTCTGACAAAATGGTTGTTGATAAACCAATTGTTGTTTGATGGGTATTACAGCACTTCAACACATAATGCTTTACATAACTAAAATCCGCATTGCCACATTGACATATTTTGTGATATATTAATTCATCATTTACATTCATTGTACCACAAAATATTCAATATTATACCTAAGAAATCTATTATCAAAACTATTTTACAACCATTGCAAAAACTAAAGTTGCTGATTTTTTTCATCCAATTTTAATGAGAATTAGTCTGAATGATTCTCCTTTACCTGTTGTTTAAAGTCATCCCTCTCTGTTGCAGTAATTGTGAGATTCTCCTGAGCTAGTGACAGGTCCTCAGTCAGTTGATCCAACCTCTCTGTAAGGGCCTCATTCTCACCCTACACATAAAATATCCTTAAATGCACATGTTACAACACAAAAGTAAAGGAGATAGAAATTTAGAACATTTTCACTAGTAATATTTTCATGTTGAATTTTGAAAATGATGTCTAAAATGATCTAAATGCAGAAATGAATACAGTCAAACCTGAGTTAGCGTCTTAGGCAGCCATATAGAAATTTCCCAAACTTCAATTTTGTACTGATATTGACCTCTGCTAAGCAGCCACCTGCCCTTAGCAGCTACTTTTCGTGCTTCCCTTTAGTGGCTGCTTAACACAGGTTTAACTCTACTAGAATTCTCCACAATATGACTAATAAATCCCCCTCTGTTGGTTGAACACAAAGTGTGAAAGCACATAACTCTGTCAAGTGTTAACAGTTGTCTTAGAAGTTGTCTTTTCTTGCACGTCTACATTTTAAGGTTTACAGTTGCTAATTAAAACACATTTGCAGCAATACAGAAGCATTACAAACCTAGTAACATTCTGAAAGTAATGACCAGACTGCTTTTTACATTTTGTTATTATTTTCATTATTAAACAAGATTAAACAATTTACACTCTTATTATGTTAAGGGGAGGTAAAAAAGTTCGAATTTATTTCCCTTTACATTTTAAATAATTAATGTATCATTAGTGTAACAGTTTTTTTGAAAAATCTGTGGTTAAAAAGTTTTTAGTTAAATATAAAATTTATACATATAGTTTTTGTAATAAAATATTATTGCAAACTTATGTGTTTTTCATTTTGAGATGCCAATTAGACCTTAATAGATTACATGAAAAACAGGAAAGTATTTCGCTTAACACTTGCATAGTTTAATGCAGAAAAAACAATAGCTGACCAACTGCCCACCCAGAATAGTGACTACTTTTTTAACACTTGTGTCGCCCTCGGCTGTTTTGTCAGAAAAAGTAAACAAAAAAGGAAAAAACTCCAGCAAATGTGACCTTGGCCTAAAGAATTTGGCATCATCGTGTCCATTTTGTCATAAGCAATATAATGTAAACGTTTAATGAAAAAACTATTCAGAAATGGCAAAGTTACAGCCACATGAATTTTCATGACAGACGTGCAAACAGACGGACCAACGAACAAAGCTGTCCTTCATCTTTTCAAAAAGGGGACACAAAAAAGCCCAGTTCTAAATCTGTAAATGTCAGTAACCTTAAGATGGTCAATTCTCGCCTGAAGTCCTGCCTCCCTAGTGCCGGTCTCCTTGGCCAACACCTCTCCCTCGCGTACCCTCTTGTCATATCTACAACAAGCAGTTATTCATAAACAAATGAATATTTTCCCCAAAAGGGCCTCATTTTCCCAATTCATAGTCCTAATCATATCCACATTGTGGTTTATTTTAAGTAATATAAAGCACCCCCAATCAGGTATCTTCACTTTTTTCTACTATTACTTTCAAGGTATCCATTTATTCAGCATATATACAAATGCCAAGCAAAATCATTAATGTGATACAATCAAAATATAGGCACGTATAAAAGTAGTTGTAATCATTTGCCCAAAAAATGATTATATGATTATATATATTATGTTATAAGCTAATTATTTTCTGAAGAAAAAAATAACCAGCTAGGGTCTGTCACATG
>Ga0224511_10002629_pt1 | contig 12270 bp, 4 predicted proteins | sample SF_May12_sed_USG_2_FD_169988 | JGI IMG/M metagenome (GOLD analysis project Ga0224511, IMG submission 169988) | Sediment microbial communities from San Francisco Bay, California, United States - SF_May12_sed_USGS_8_1 | ecosystem: Environmental > Aquatic > Marine > Sediment | place: USA... | reverse complement strand
ATTCACATAATTGCAGCTAGGAAGAGATTTTATAAACCCTTTTTTTATTTAAATATATGCCATTTTAAGACGATCCACCACACAACTTTCTCAGTTTTTGCTTTTTTGATTTTATAAACAAGATTGAAAATTTTCATTTTATTCATATTTAAGGGAGATAATAAGGTGTAAAATGACTCCCATTTAATTTAATTTAAGCAAATATAGGTAACTTGCATTTTAAAAAGATTTTTCTACGGTTGAAAAGTAAAAGCATAATATATATCACACTTTTTCATCTTCTCTTTTTTTGGATAAAAATACAAATGTGTATCCTTCATAGTCCATTACAAAGGTATTACCTTAATTTTGATGTAAACATAGTATTGCTAATAATAGTAACCTTCATTAGTGTTTGATAAATGACTTACCATGTTGGGTTTAACCAATTTGAGCATGATACTAACATCATGCTCACTAGATTTTGATGAAACTTTACAGGAATGGTTCTTTGGTGATCCAAACTTAAGTTGTTCAAATGGGGGGCCCCTTCAAATGGTTCTGGTTGGTAGCTAAGTGGCCAAGGGGATCACAAGTTCACAATAACATATATATGGCATTCTTCAAATGACTTCTAAACTGCTTGGCCCAATTTTATAAAACTACACAGAAATAATCCTTTAGTAAACATCAAGCAGACAGTTCAAATGGTTCCAGTCAGTTGCATGGAGTCAGTAAATAGGTTTGAAATGCAATTTTGAAAAATCATGTACGAAACCACAAAGACCAGAGCTTTCATATTTGGTATGTAGGGGTCTTCTACCTAAGTTGTTAAAACCACAACAGTTAAGTCAAAATAGACTTTATTCGAAATTGATGGAAAACCCAGCTTAGCGAGAGGGACAAAGATTTACCGTTATGTAGGTCACATTTGACCAATAAAATGTTTGTATGGCATCTAATTAGTGATACGGTATGTGCTTTTCAATAGAAAGAAATAGAACTTTTGTTTGTCCTCCTTTTTAAGCTGGGTTTTTCCATTTAATCTTGAGTTCCGAATAACAACTATTGGCCCTGTACAAGTTTGATTTTTCATTTATCGTACTGAATGATGTTGGTATATATTTACATAGGCTGGATTAACAGGTGAATATAAAGAAGGGCCCAATAAACCATGTCTGTCAAGACACTTTTTTGGGCGGGCTTTTGATAGATGACACCACCTTAAACAAATTGCCGTATTTAATAAAACTACAGGAATGATCCTTAGGAGAGCCTCTGCCAAAATAGCTAAAATGGTTGTGCTTGGAGAACTAGGTCAAGAGCATTCGGGGTGAGTGATCCAGGGCCCGCATGATTTTAATATAAAAAACGTGCATTTAACCTGTGCAATTTATATGCAGTGTCTTGTCTTCCTTTGTGAACTAGCATCTGTTTTCTGTCAAAACAAGGTGACAGGCCAGCTGCCATCTTAATATGGTGCTCTTGCATAGCGCTATAATACCAACTGACATATTTTAAATGGTCTTCTTAAATGGACTGTCGGCAAGGTTGTGTTGTTTGTTTTTAGAAAAATTTCATAGACTACTTGCAAGTCATTAAAATACTTGTTTTAACAGCTCACTAATTATCACAGGTTTTAGGTCCGATTTCATCATGGGAAATGTATGATTGTCACGGGTATTATTTTTTGGCTTTGGTCATGGTACATTGTTGTCACAACCGTCACTGAAATTATTTTCGTCAGGGGTTTTAGGCAATCCCTGTAGACTTGTCATGCTGTATTTTTAACAGTAAAGTAGAAAAAATGATTCAAGTATTTATTCAAAGCTTAAAACCGGGAAGAATACATCTATATATTGTGTAAAACTATATGTATTATAAATACAACCTATCCACTACTAAAGGCAGTAAATAAAGTTCATTATTTTTAACCACTAACATTCATATCCAGAATTTATTACATGTATATTCCAAGAGCCCTCATAAGATTGCCCATGAATGGCTGGACAAAACAAGATTGCATCATTGGTAATTTTTCTTCTGACTTTTTGTCGATCGCTTCGATTGCGATTTATTTTAAGCATAATTTTAATAGAAATAGGACCAAAACATGCTAAAAAATTACTTATACTTCAACCAATAACACTTTCAATGATTTTCAACTAATACTAAGGATTTGTGCATTTTTATTTAATGTATGCGCTATTTAACTGAAATTATTCATGTGATGTGTCCAAAAATCTCTTTGTGTTTAAAAAAAAGCCCATTATATTTTTAAAAAGCCCATTGTTTTCCAACTTGTGTGCTTTTTTATCCCATACTTCTGAAACAAAAAATTATCACTAGTCACATGCATTTATTTTTATTTTCTTTAAAAAAAGAAACCAAGCTGCCATGCAGGAATCACCCTGGCGAGTGATACAGCTTTACTCATTCTTCTAAAATTCAAACTAACAACATTCACAACATTATAATAATATAAGTTAACAATAATGTTATTAATTATCTTATATGCGAACAAAATTAATCAACATCACACACAGTCTTGAAAAAGATCTAAATTATGTTTTACAAATATTAAAAAATTATTTACTTTCTTATACAACATAATCTAGACTGAAACAAAGTAAGTTAGAGAATCTACAGGCCTAGTAAAAAATCATAACTTCACAGTAAATACAAAGGCATGCAACATTATCATATTTTATGTTTACTCATCAGTTCATCATAATAAGAATAGTAACAGATAGTAAAAGAAAATATACACATAGGCTACAAGGGACTAGGCATCTGGCATGAAAACAGTCCATACTAGGTGGGCGGTTCGTGGTATGGAGTGAAGGCTGCAGGGTTGTAGTAGGGATACCCTGGGTAGCCCCAGGGTGGGGGAGGCACTGGGTGACTAGAGCTTGTGCTGACAGAGGTCAGCGGGTCCGCGAGAGAGGCGGGCATCAGGCCGGGCACGGGAACGTCCCTGGGTGCGCCTGACGTCCGGTAGCTGTCCACCAGAGACTGGAATTTGGCCAGACTTTCTTCTGTATCAGCGTCCCCTGAAGGTCTCATGTGGCTGGTGTAGTTGGCTCCTACACTGTAGTTGATAGGAGACTGGCTGTTAGTCATGTCCTCCTTTGATTCTATAAAACTTGCCCTCTCTAGAAGGTGAAAATCTGTATTTGCTGCTTGTGAATTTTCTTTTAATTTTGTGGTTGTTTCAGCATCCTCGTGTTTAAAACTTGACTCGCCATTATGCTCATTTAGGTTCTGTTCACAGCTGTTATCACTTACTGAAGAAACAAAAAAGTCCATCTTCCTCTTCAGTGTGCAAATGATGTCCTTCTTCCATTCACCTTGAAGCTTGGCATCTTTTTTATGTAGCATTATCATATGACGCCTGATGATGGAGTAGTCACTAAATGTTCGGGAACACAAAGCACATTTGAATGGCTTTTCACCTGAGTGGATCCGCTCATGACGTGTAAGGGCCTGACGTTGAGTAAACCCTGTAGGCAACAATTGGCACAAGGTATAGGAATTACAAAGGTAAATCAAACACATTACCGTTAGCAGAAAATTGGAAAACAAGAAAGTGATACTAACATAAAACATGTAGGCCCAGGTTTCATTAAAACCTAGAAGGGCAGAGAAATCACCTGTTACTGTACTAAAATATTGATTTCTCAACCATTTCTACAAATATAAATACTTTAAAAGATGTGTACAAAATAAACATCAGCTACCTTTCCCACATGACTGGCAGATGTAGTCCCTTGTTGCTTTATGAACTTTGAGGTGAATCATGAGACTTGTGCGTTGACGAAACATTTTGTGGCAAACTTCACACTCGAATCGACGCTCCGCCTCATGCATATACTTGTGTTCTCTAAGAGATTTGTCGTATGAAAATGACTTTCCTGAAAAGAATATTTAACATGCCATTTAAGCTTATACATATCTAGAAAAGAAATACCATGTATTACCAATGGTGTACTTAATAATCTATATATTATACAGTCAATAAAAAAGTTCAGTATAAAGGACAGTCAATAATAAAGTTCATCTAATATCTAAATCAAAATCAAAATCGTTGTAGCAAAACAAACACAGTAGTTGCAACCAAATCAACTTCAGAAATATGATCCTCGTCACAATTAACTTTAACAAGAGGAGTCGCAAGACCATGCCGCCTTGCCAAAGACTTTAAATAATTCAAGGTAAAATGTGATAGCAAATAGGGGCATAACCTTATCAAAATGCATTTCAAATCTTGAACCAAGTAGTTATGCATACTGATATGAATGCTGAGCAAGAATGTAAAGTTTAAATGTACAAGCTAAGTTAGCTAACACTAAATGAGAAATCACATTTTATTTTACTTTTAAACCAAGGATTTCTGAGTTGAATTTCGGGCATAACTTGGTCAAAATTCACATCAGAGTTTAACTTTAATACCTAGTAGATATTGATACTCATGAAATTTAACGGTATCATCATTACCTTTTTAGAAAATTAAATCAAATAACATAAAAGATAAAACATCTTAATCAAGGAGTGGAAACTGATGCTGACAAAGAAGTGACTGGAATAGCTCTACCTATTCTTTCAATAGTTGAATAGAAAAAATTGGCAGCATAATACATACCACACACATCACAAACATAAGGCTTGATTCCTGCATGGACATTTGCATGCATCAGATATGTATGCTTCTGAGTAAAAGTCCGACCACAGGTGGGACACACGTAACTCTTTTTAACACCTAGGTGTTCAGAATTAACATGGGCAGTTAAAACGTACTTTGTAGTGAATGTTTTTCCACAAATATCACATGGAAAATAAGGTTTTGAATAGTCTGCTTCATGAATGCGCATGTGTTCATTGTAAGCCCGCTTGGATTTGTAAAGTTTGCCACAACTATCACATACATAGGATGGCTCAGTGTGCACAGTCTTCATATGTCTAGTCAAGTCTTTTTTTAAGCCAAATGTTTTTCCACATTCATCACATTTGGAAGTGCAGGTATGCATTCGCTTAACATGTTCTCTAAAGTTATCTCGCATTTTACTCTTGTAATCACATTTATCGCAGCTAAACTCGACATCTGATTTTGAGCGGTTCTTTTTCTTTACTGCAGTGATTTCACCTCTAGACTTCTTTTTTCTCCCAGAGACTCTCTTTTTTTTATTCAAACCTTTCTTTTTTATTGGTGGTGTTTCACTCTCAGGTATTTCTAGGGTTTCTGATTTTACAACACAACTTTTTTCTTTGCCATTGCTTTCTATATCCATATAACTTTCATCAATATCAGTTTCTTCATCAAAATCCTCATGTATTGGTTCTATTTTAACCTCAATGTTATCAATAAGTTTTTCATCAAGATTGTTACTTTGAACTTCATCATCATCTTTTTGGTTGTTTATATGGGTTGTGTTTTGTGCTATTGATTGTCCAGTAATATTTTTAATTGACGGTTCACCGACGACATCAACAGATCCTAATGGAGATTTCTTTGAGTGTGGCTTAGGATCTCTTACTTGTGAACAAATATTATTGCCATCTTCTAAAAACTGTTCATTCCTATGAGAATTTGTTGATATATGATCTTTTATGGTCTTTGTTATCTGGCTTTCTTGAATACTTCCATACTGAACAATAAGAGGCTTTGGAAGCCCTATGTCAGTTTCACCTAATTTACCAGGTTCAACTGTTGAGCCTGGTTTTCTTCCCCTGGTATTTGTCGGTGACACACCATTAGGACGATGTGATCTTCTCGATGTCTTTAAATCAAAATCACTACTTGACGACTTCAATAAAAGATTAAGCGAATCGTGAGCGATTTGAACGTTTTTCCAGTCACCACTGACTAAGTAGGTTTTCTTCTCTTTGACCAATTCAATACCAGCATCTTTTGCTATTTTATAAAGACCGATCGCAAGCTTTTCTGTAGGAAAACTATCAACGAATTCGGTTGACAATAAACTAGTTGTGTTTGAAAATATCTGAACCATGTTTGCACATTTCAAATAACTGCAAAATCAAAGTGAAACATTGTACAACTTAAAGTTAATTTTGTTGACAATTTTCTTCTTGACCCGGAAGTAGAAATCGTGTTTTCCACAAGAAAAATATAAATCGACCTTTGAGGTTATAGACAACCATCATTTTTTAGAAGCAGGAAACTGAAATGCACGGTTTTTAGCATCCTCGGATTCCCAGGGGTGATTCCGCTCGCTACATCGACGTAGCGAGCCGAATCACCCCTGGGTATCCGAGGATGGGTTTTTAGAGAAAGCATGTGTACAAACAATTAGTAGATAGCGAATTCCTATAAGTGTTCATAACAAAATATAATTTCCGGTAATTTATGTTGAACGTTTGGAAAGACATAAATTGTGAGAGCAACATCACAGATTATCATGACATCCCTCCACTTGCACTGGACGGATCATACTCTACTGTGCATCAAACCTTAACAGTAGTCATGGTAAGAGTCACCATGCCCTAGAAGATCGACCAACTGTGACTTTGTAGGTGTCAAATGGGATCACCTCCACAGCAACTTGGCCAGCTCACGTGCAGGAAATATGTGTAGCAGTGTGATACCAGTCCCGGCCACCATCATCCTTTCATCCTCTGGAATCGCCTACCTTTAACAAGTTGTAAAGCGATCAAAATTGGAGTTCAGGTCGGCCGTGACATTGAACTACGCAACAAACAACCATAAACATTGGCTGTGTTTATCATTAAAATTGATTCATTGTATACAATATACAGTTATGTAAGGGATTCCGGGACTGGGGTAGTTCCGGGACAGCATAACAATTTTATTGCAATATTTCGACAAATATCATATACATACCGTGTTTTATATTTTGGTCATTGAAAATAATGTTTCTTTTATAGAATCAACGATTTTAACGATTTCGGATGATTTAGGTAATTTGGTTGCCAACGTTTTTCGAATGTAACAGTAAGAACATGTTACCGTCGCGCCGGTAGACAAAAACGCATGGAGCAGAAACAGCTATTCATTAAACCTTAGCGTAAAGGAAATTGCACTTTATTTTGGGGTATTATGTTTGAATTCTTATTATTTTTACAGGACTATTTCGTATTTTTGCACAACAAGCTTGTTAAATGTACATAAAGCATCAAAGTTGAAGGTAGGTCATGTAAGGAATTCCGGGACACATGTTTTAAAAATAATACTTGAGTTATTATATTGCATATTTTCACCAAGTTCGAGTAGATTTCAAACTTTCTTTTGATTAGGCAAAACGTGACTTAGTTTTCATTTGTTCTTTTTTATAATTACAAAAAAATGGTAAAAGAGGGATTTTGTTGGTTGAGTTTTATTAAATATATAAATCTTTTCTTAAATAGATTATTAATGCATTCTTAATACAACAGTGAATTCCACTACTAATACAAAACAGTGCTTCTAGTCTCGTTATTTCTACTTTGGTGTTTTTAGTTGGAAGAAATTCTGTTAAATAGGGCCAAAGAGTCTGTGTTTTGTACAGTCACCGAAAAGTGGGCGTATAGTTTTCTAGTTATTTTTACACAAGGCACACAAATAAGTAAATTCTATCTAGTACTTAAGTAGGAGGGTGTTTGTTGAGAGCACTTCCATTACTATTTTACATTATATATCTCGAAGAGAGTATCTATTGTTGAATGAAATATTATTTGATATACGTGTACTTTTTCCATGCAATTGCATCGTCTTGCAACGCTGTTGTCTTTTTTGTTATCAAATAAAATTGGAAAAAAAGTATTTTCCTTTCTTTATTTTAACAGTACTATACTGTATATTGTATTTCCCTTGTCACAACCAATGACAGTCTGTCCATTAGAACATATAAAAGAACTAAAACAATTCATGAACATGTACACAACTAGTTAGACAGTTAAAATTTAATTTGAGAAGTTCCACAACTTGAGTCATTGAGATTAACGTGTCCCGGAATACATTACACTGTCCCGGAACTCCCCTCATCAGTGGGTCGTTTTAAATGATCGATACTCAACGGTATGAATAGCTGTCAATAATTTGAAATCATAAAAATGTAGTCCAGGCATCAGTGTTTAAGAGACCAAGTATTTTTCAAATTTATATTCTGCTTTAAAATATATCAGTGATTAAGTTGCTAGTGTCCCGGAATCCCTTACGTCATAGCTAAACTTCTGTCACTACAAATAGTTAACCAAGTTTAAAGCTTGGGATACTATATATTATTTGTAAAACATATGTTATCTAAAACACGTTGAACCAAAAACACAAATATAAATTGCACCCCTGTTGACGCGGGATTAAACCAGTACTTTGTGGGACCAATAAATACCAAGATTTATAAAGACGTCTTGTACATGAAGCTCTTTGTGTTTTTTTTATTTATTAACAAAAACTTAGGAAGCAAGTTTCCCACTATCCTCGGATACCCAGGGGTGATTCCACACACTACATCCGAGGATGGTTTCCAACAGCAATAGGGGATAGAAAACACGCGATACTTGTATGTATACAGATCTAGAGATTTAGAGGTTATGAGTCACGCTCCCCCCCCCCTCCAAAAATAATAATGAGATTTGGCAAAAACTGTTAGTTTACAATTATGTACAAAAATATAGATTACCACAAGTGAAAAAATCCTATTTGTTGCAATAAACTTTCTATGTAGATATACAATGTTTCTAATGTAACGTATGCAAACGGAGAATAATTATAATGTGGTGGTACCGTGGTACCTTAAAATGTCCAGATTGCCTTTTATAATGTTATCTATATTTATTTATTTATTATATAGCTTTTCTCAATTTGTACATCAAATTTAACTTACAGATAAGATAGCTGTTAGTGGGGGAGGGGGGCTGGCAATTCTCCCGGGCGGGGACAATTATCCGTTTGCCTATATTAATGTACTAAGTTGCTGGAAGGTCTGTTGATAATCGAAGATCCATGGTCACACAGAACCGAAAATCACAGTACATTTCACGCTCATATAATTTACGATCTGCCAATCATTTTCGACTAAGGCATCCGAGGCACAGTCATGACAGTACTTGACTGGGTGTCAGTATAATGACCGGGACCCAGCAATTCTTGGCTGAAGGACTCATTGGTTCATGTGACATCCGGAGAACCACAGGGCACGCTCCTGTTCTCCTGCCAGATAAAGTGAGGTCGACAGCATTCTCTACAAAAAGGTCAAGACAGTTGGCGATGTGGCAAAACTAAAGGACTGGGTAACTAGACAAGCTGCAGCATTGGGAATGCTTCTCGCATATGAGCTTGAACAATCCATACTTTTAATAATGCACTTGTGCGAGCATTTCCACGAGCTTGCACAGAGGAAGTCCAGTACAGCAGAAGTAGACTATAGCTAGGATACTAGATGAGTACAGTGTAGTCCCCAACCACGTCATTTCAGTGTTGGTTTTATGGTTTGCAATGTGTTACAATGACGACGACGTCGACGACGACGACGACGACGACGACATCATCATCATCATCATCATCATCATCATCATCATCATCATCATCATCATCATCATTATCATCATCATCAACAACAACAATAACAACAGCAACAACAATAAGGGGCAAGTAAGCCAATCGGTTTTGTTCGATTTTACCAAGGTCGTGTGTAACCTTTGTCGTGCTTGACTTTTTCTTATTATTTGACATGAACAAAGAAAAAGGGTTAATTAGCAGTTTGGCGTGCAGGAGTTTTATTTTACTACAAAAAACAAAAATAAAACAGCAAATGACTTGATCTGTACAAAGTAAATGACATAATGTGATGTTAAGTATATAATAAATATTTAAAAAAATAATACTGTCGATATTGTTACGATTATATTAATCAAGCTCGCCAATTGCAGAGTTGACACATTCATAAAATTGGTAATAATTAATTGTATCGAGAAAAAGTGTCTATTTTATCTTATTGTTTCGTTATGCTATCTGTATTGCAAGTAGGGGAAATAAGGGTAGCCGACGACTCTGATTTTAAAAAGTTAAAAGCCCTTAGTGATGATTTTAACAATTGGAAACAGGAATACCAGAAAAACAGCACCAGTGTCTGGACCAAGAACAATGATGTGTCAAATTTCCAGATTATCAAGGTAATATTAGACAGTTACATCACAGCACTGTCCACTCATACAGTGTGTTAACTGTTACGTTTTGTTTCAAACTGATAGACTACTGAATGAGTGCTGATTTAGTGTTGAATCAAAGGGGGATACTTAAACCCTGGATCTTGGACCCGGACTGGCCTGGACCCGGTCCCGGGTTTTAGCATTTGGCACTTTTGGATCCCGGGTCCCTGGTTTTGATGTTATCGCTATCACTGATATTATCTTTTTCTTGCCTCTGGCAATAAATGATAGCGATGCGATGTGTATTGTTATAGGTACCACAGTCTAATAGTCTTGCTACAGAGTATTGTTCAGTTATTTGTTTATTGTATAATAATATTTCATTTAAATGTATCAAAATATCCCATCTGATCCCAGGTTTTAGTAGCCCCCTTAATCAAACCACCTTTAAATTGGTTAAGGCACATTACCAGGATTATGTAAAAAAAACATTTAAAGGCAAAAAATTACCACATAAAACTTTTCATGTATTCTCTTTTGATTATAATCACATTAATTCATTTACAGTTAAGCTGACCAGTGTGTGCAAACTTTTCTTTTTATAGAAATTTAATTTATGATTGTTTCAACTATTTTACCTTGAAATCATATTGGTTTTAATAATAATTTCCCAATGTAAATGTGTAAGAAGAAATGTGCTATGCCAATACATAGTATAATAATACAGTATGTTCACTATGTCCAGGTGAGAAGTTTGTTTGATGACATCTCTGCGGAGGTGCTGTATGATGTTCTCCATGATCCGGAGTATCGCAAGACGTGGGACCACTCGATGGTAGAGGGCTACGAGATCTGTGCCATCAACCCGAACAACGACATTGGCTACTATGCCTGTACTGATTCCCTGATGTTTAGATAACATTGATCCCTTTTTAGAGAATATATCATTCTAGTTTTAGTTTGTCCTCTTATTGTTTAATTGTGTGAAAATGGATAATTTTCTCCTTTTGTTTACTGAATGAATTAGCAGTTTTTTGTACTCAATATCTGCTCAATAAAACAGTTGACATGGCCCTGGTATTTTTTATATAATAAGGCAAAAAAATAGTATTCTCAATAAAATGTAAACAATTTATTATGTAAAATTATTTTAAATTATCCAAAAACTAATCTACTCTCATTTACCAGGATAATCAAATTACACCCGATTTATTATCAATTTTCCTTTTCAATCTTATTTCATCAAATACTTCTACTTCATGCATTAGATAAAAAATAACTTTGCCATTTTTTGTTTATAAACTATTGTTGTTGTTTTTCTAGTGAAAAGTCCTCCTCCCTTACGTAACCGAGATTTTGTGACCCAGAGATCCTGGTTAGATTGTGGGGCAGAAAAGTGGATCCTTAACCATTCCGTCAACCATGAAGTAAGTCTTCATTGTGTGACTTAATAACGCTTTTCGTTTATATAACGAACATTATCAATCCTGTCTGTATACAATTATTTTCAAGTGTTGTAATGTTTGATTGAAACACACAAAAGCAGTAAGATTGTATCTGATTTTAGATCTGCTGATATAATAATTAAGGTAATAAAGCTGGTAGCCATTCACAAAGTGTTTTGCCTGTCACCTTGAATTAAGAAATTTATAGTCTCCTAAAACTGTGTGTGCTTGTATATTGGTAGTTGCCAATCTTATTTTAAATAAAAAGTATGATATTCAGTAGTATATTAAAATGGTTTGTGATGATAATAAATAAGTGGATTTTTTTATCAAAATAATGTAGATTAGGTTTACTTGATAAAACTTAGGTTTTAGTTTGATTTAATAGTTACTTCTTTCTTCAAATGGTGTCAAAAGTTTTTGTCTTAAGATAGTAAACACGTAAATGCATTACTAGTGTGTAAAAAGATGGTTTGACAACTTGCAGTCCTGTCCACCAAGGAAGGGTTACATTCGTGGCATCTCTTACCTGACTGGTTACCTGGTACGGACAGTCGGAGGCAAGGTGGAGTTCACATATGTCGCCCAGTCTGACCCGAGAGGTGAGGTGCTTTGCTTGCTTGAACTTTAATTCTAATACTAAATAAATGAACTCAAATCATGGCTTTTCTTTATCAATTCAACATTGAGTTTTACTCTGATGAAACGTTCCAGGGTTAATGCCCCCCACCCCCAACACTCC
>Ga0224511_10002628_pt1 | contig 12272 bp, 6 predicted proteins | sample SF_May12_sed_USG_2_FD_169988 | JGI IMG/M metagenome (GOLD analysis project Ga0224511, IMG submission 169988) | Sediment microbial communities from San Francisco Bay, California, United States - SF_May12_sed_USGS_8_1 | ecosystem: Environmental > Aquatic > Marine > Sediment | place: USA... | reverse complement strand
TTTATGTAAATATTTTTTACTGCAGGCCATGTTTAAACCTGATAAAACTAACATGCAGTAATAATTAATTGCTTTTCATATCAATTTAGTGCTAGTGCACTTTACATACATTCACAAGTTTGTAAATATTGCCGTGAAGTTTGGCAGAAGTTACAACTGCCCAGGCAGATACTGTGTCAACTCTGAATGCCACATTGTATTGATCTGTTTACTGGCTATTCACCAAACTAGAGCAAATATATGATATTGTATTGTTTTGTATGTGATTCTTTTGGTTCTTTTATAATGTCAATGGCACAGATTTTATTCCCGAGCTTGATTAGGAATCATATTTGTTTCATAATAAGAAGCGTGTTACGTCTAACTTGCTGGTAACTGTGATTTATAATGTTTTAAACATTTTGCATTGGTAGATAGTTGCAAGAAGACACGTGGGACATTGTCACATTTGTGATCCTCTCCCTCAACTCACTCACCCCTTTTTTATCTAAATATTTTTTATTGTTTAACCAGAAACCATTTTAGCAAAATTAAATGAGCATAGCTTATTGAATGACATGAATAAATGTCAAGTGTTTCTATGTGCATCCATCATCATGGGTGATGTGATAAAAACTCGCCATTTGTCTACATTCAGTGATAATTTTTGGTCTGCGTTTTGCGTTTTTCACGCACATTTCTGGGGAAAAACGCACAGTTTCAAAGAATGTGCGCTAAAAAAACGCAATGATTTTCAACAACTAAAAATAATTAATTTCAGAGTGTAGAAGTGCAAAACAGGGGAGAATTTATCAAAGTTCTTGAATAACATGGCCTATAAGACTATGACTTCTATGAGGGATTGTGTTATGAAAAGAAAGTTTATGTAAAACATAAATAGTTTTTATTTTGATAAAATGCATATGCTTTACAATAAAAAAGCATGTGTGAAGTCGTGTCAAAAACATTGCTTTTTTAAAAACAACAACATTGTTTTCCAAAAAAAACCCCATTGTTTTCTCAAAAACCCATTGTTTTCCAACATGTGCACTTTTTCATCCCATTGTTTTGAAACGAAAAACTATCACTGTCTACATTCTATATAACATCTCTGCTATTGACTGTAGTTATTGACCATGTTACCTGTATTCCAGAGGCAGCAAGCATCATCAGTGACATCGCGAAGGCCATCCACTACCTACATTCCATGAACATGGCCCATAGAGACCTCAAGGTAACAGCAACGTCTGCTAGATGTGTTTGGACTCCATTGTTCTGGTCATTTGTCCTTTGTAGTAAAAATGGCATAACTGTTGTAACTTGTTATAAAAAATAAGGTAGTTACAACAGTTTTGCACCAAGCCCTCAATATGATAGTTGTCAGAGATCTCAGGATCAATATTGAGAAGCCCAACCTGTCATTATTTAACTTATTTTTGTATCATTTATAATAGGCTTTGTGAGTCATGAGTAATGATTATAATTTCATGCTCTGTGTTTTTATATTTTCAGCCAGAGAATCTGCTATACTCAAAGAAAGGCCCGGATGGCATCATTAAACTGACAGACTTTGGTTTTGCGAAGGAGCTGCTAGCATACAAGTCCCTCCAGACGCCATGCTATACTCCATACTATGTCGGTAGGTGGAGGATGAGACATGTTACTGTAAAAACTGAATCTTTTTTCTTATGTGCATTTATCATTTCGGGGACTCCAGATTGTATAATATTATGATTTATATAGTGTTTAATGTTGTAGCACAACAAAACACCACAGAATCATCCTAACATTCTGTGAAAAAGCAAGGTTGAAAAAATTGTTTTATTATTTTGAATATTCTCACATTAAGAAATAAAACAAGTTAAGAAAAAAGTCAAAACTCATGTTTATGTCTTATTCGACAAAAGATTAAATTTACCTCATGAACTATTGTTATTGATTTGTTTTAGCTCCGGAGGTGTTGGGTCCGGAGAAATATGACAAATCCTGTGATATGTGGTCCTTAGGGGTCATTATGTACATATTGTGAGTACTCACACCTGATTTATACCTGATTTTTATACCCCCGCCATTCGAAGAATGGTGGAGAGGCATTACGTGTTACCCCTGTCCGTGCGTGCGTCCGTCCATTATCAAAATTTGGTGTCCGCTCAATAACTTTTAAAAGATTGCATCGATTCAATTCAAATTTGGTATGTTGATATATTCTATCAAAACACAGGTCGAGTTCGATTTAGGTTACAATCCACTAATTTTTGATGGAGTTATGGGCCTTTTATAAAAACATAGCACATTTAGCGGGGGCATCCGTGTCCTATGGACACATTTCTAGTATACAATATGTTGTTTGGTCAAAACAGTTACAAAATGATTGACTACATTGTGTTGGTCACTTTAAATCACTCTTTTACTTAATAAAATTACAGATTTAAAATACAAGTTAGAGCTTCTTTTCTGAATAATGTTCAATAACTAATAAGTAAATGACAAAGGTATTTTCAACCAGAACACATGGGCACCAAATTTGCAACACACAGACATATTATGGAGAGTGTGTTGTCTTATATCATGTGTTTGAATTTCAGGTTGTGTGGTTATCCCCCCTTCTACAGCAATCATGGGGCAGCTATTTCTCCAGGAATGAAGAAGCGTATACGCAACGGACAGTACGAGTTTCCCAACCCAGAGTGGAGCCGAGTATCAAAAGAAGGTGAGCGGTGAAGCTTATGTGTGTGCTTTTGTTGTTATGAGGAGGTAAAATGTACTATTGGCACTGGTGCTGATGAGTGTTACGATTTCTGTGTCTGGAATGTAGACAGTCTATCCTGGTGTAAAACATAGTCTTCAATTAGTCTATAAGCCCGAGTCGAGTAAACGGCCAGTCGGGCGATTAGAATTGTATACAAAATTGCCTGGACGGTCATTTTAAAATTTTGATGAAACTTCTAAACAAAGAAACAGATTAAAATAAATAGTGATTGTGGAGTTTTTTTTCGTAAAAACACACAACTAACATTAAAATTAGTGCGATTTAACGCATTTCTAATATAAAGTGTATTAATTATGACCACAACAAAAAAGCTAAATTTCAGTCAGGCTTTAGAAAATTCTATTTGCATAGCCCGATGGGCCACAGTCGAAAAATAATTTAACGCGCAGACTGGTAAAATATGATAATAAAACAGTAGTGAATCCAATACAGATATCCTATTTGTGCTTTAGATAGCTGATTTGGTTGTAATGTACAAGTTCTAAATATGAAAATAATGAAAAAAAAACACTTTCATTCATAAATATTTTCTGATTGTTTTCAGCTAAAGACTTAATTCGAGGCTTGTTGAAAACTATACCTGAGGAGCGATTCACCATAGAGCAAGTGATGAATAACAAGTGGATCTCAGTAAGTCAACTCGGGGGTTTTATCATTCAGAGAAGCTTTAAGAACTTAGGATAGTCATTGAACATTATGCCAGACCTCCCTTTAATAAATACTCATAATCCGTTCACCCATGAAAGGATTCGCATATATTTGGACAAACATAGTCACATGTCTTTGGACACAAAGGAGTACTTGATTAAATTAGCCACTTGTCTAAGGGCGTGGTTATAGTACATTATGTAGCCACAGCATAATGTCAATTGGTGTTATTTAAAACGAGTGATGATGGTGATGATGATGATGATGATGATGATGATGCCAAGTAAGCTGGCCTATTGAAGCTGGATTATGTGTTGCTTGTTTATTAAAGAAAACTTCCTGCATTATGACGAGTTAAAAAAAAACACTTCTTTATGCGACACAAACTCAGGCTGCTATCAAATTCAATAATGTCTCAGATTATTTGAACATAAGTTAACATTACTTGTCATACTTAGGTAATATGATTTTATAGATCTTTAGTGTCATATAAATACTGTAGATGTTACCATATAACCAGTTTGAATTATTGTCACAATGACTCAATGACCATCTGCTGCATGTATAAAGATTTGCTTCATGTATAACATCTTACATCACCATGGTAACCACCGTTGTTCTCTGTCCCCAGGACCACCAGGTGGTGCCACAGACGCCGCTCATGTCCGCACAGGTGCTTCGGGAGGAGGGAGAGACATGGATGGACGTTCAGGTACACAATCATACGGTCCATATCCTGTTCAATTGATGAATCGCCATAACCCACAATCTCATTTGGCCAATCTGAAGACTGAATCTTTTATGCTAACTTGGAATGTTTGATGTGGTGTGTATAAACCGCATTTGTCAGAGATTAGGACATCATTTCAAGCATTCAGTCATAAGTTAATTGACATGACCCATAGGCTATTATAGTAAACCCTGTCAAGATTGATAGTTTATACAGTGACTCTCCTGGTTGTCCTGTGATGCTGATGTGTAAATTGTTGCCGTGTTTCGTGTATTCCTGTAGACTCTTCTGGTTGTTCCATGATGCTGATGTGTAAAATGTTGCCGTGTTTCGTGTATGCCTTGTATACTCTCCTGGTTGTCCTGTGATGCTGATGTGTAAAATGTTGCCGTGTTTCGTGTATGCCTTGTATACTCTCCTGGTTGTCCTGTGATGGCTGATGTGTAAAATGTTGCTGTGTTTCGTGTATGCCTTGTATACTCTCCTGGTTGTCCTGTGATGCTGATGTGTAAATTGTTGCCATGTTTCAGGAGGAGATGACAAACGCACTTGCCACGATGCGGGTTGACTACGATCAAATCACTAACATTAAAAACCTAGATGACTCAGAAAATCCCATTCTGAAAAAGCGGCGTAAGAAAGTATCTGGTCCCGTCCCCCCGCCTCTTGTAGAGGAAGTTAGCATGGACACAAAATGATGGGAGCCAAAAACTGTGTGAAAGTGACAACTGTACAGTAATACTTGTACTGTGTAAGAGAAACAATGTATAAACAGGTTTTTTCAGATTTGCCTCAGACATAGGATGTATAGGTTTTATATCTTTTACACATGTTAGCTAAATGTTTGACATGAAATATACAACTAATGTTAATATTGAAACTTATTTTGTGTCAAAGTAAAACGTCTTTGATCATTTTTATGCTCTTGTATGTTTATGAATTTGAGTTGGGATAGATTTTGTTCAGTTTTAGATTGAGGTCTTTAAAATTACAAAAATAAGGACAGATAAGAGAAAAAGGAAATGTGCCATTGATATTGTATAGAACAGTTTTATTATACTAAACATATCATATTGTAAAATATGATTTATGTCAAAGTATACAAGAAAATGGAATTTGTAAGATATATCATTGAATTATGTACGTAGGACATACTATTATTTGTCCGCTATTATGATCGTACTATGTAAGGCAGCAAGATAGCCATTGTTGGGCTTTGACGCATTTACATATATAACAAACACGAATGTCCTCGAGACGCAGGTCTCCAACAAAGTATGTAAATTCAGATTTTCCACAATGAGAAAACTCAAAATGGGACATGAATACATGTATTGTGATTGTTGGAGAAGAGTGTCAACATGAAACTGAACTTCATTATCATCAACATTGGTACTATGTTTTGTTGATATATATACTTTTTGTATTATGTAATGTTATTTGTATACGTTTATGCAAAAAATGTTATTTCTACATGTCTGTTGTTGATATAATTATATTTACATCGTTCAAAAGAAGCTGCATTTGTACACAATGAGAATTCAGTGCAATAGCGCACTAACATATAAACATGTTTGTTTAAACCAAGTGAATTACTGCACTGAGTTCCCAGTAATCGTATAAACCCATCCAGTATAAACTGTGCTGCTTCAGCTATTGCGACCAATGTTTTCCTTGTGTGGTTATACTTTCATTAATTTAATCCCTTGTTTATGTGCTGTTTTTACGGTCATTTAATTTTTTAATAGATAACCACCCAGAATACATATACATTTAGAATGATTTCAGAATCTAAACTTATGACTATGGTTTACTGTATATAGTGGAGGTGTCTCATTTTTGTAGGAAAAAATTATATAATTGTTTTTATTTATATGTTAGTTTATTAGAATCCAAGTAACAAATGAAATGGTTTGGATTTTTTTTCTAAAGTATCAATCTTTTTTTCCTAAACGTCTGCTTATTGAGCATTTTTCTTAAAAGTTATTTTTAACGTTAACTATGTTACTTCTGTAGCTATATCATACAATAGGATCATTATTAAATGTTTGTGTAACTTAAGCACTTTTCCATGTTAACAGGTTTTATACATTATGAAAATTATGTATTAATAAAAATATTGCAATAAGATGGCTTGTTTATTCTCAATCTTGACTGCTACAGGATTTGGAAATGTTTACCTCGAAATGATTTAGGAGACCCAATATGTTTTATTTTGATTTATTTGTCTTCAGTTAAACACACTAAAAAACACCAAAAAACTGGTCGACCCTTTTGTGCAACAAAACGGTTATAACAAAACTGTAAACAAATTGAAGAAATTATATCCAAGTAGTGAAGTACATTGAAGTAAAAACAATGTAAATGCTCCTTGTGGTGGAAACCTGCATAACGTCCATCACTGTTGTTGTGTGGCTAACTTGCATCAAAGTCAATAAACCCTAATGTTTATCATTATAATGAACAATGACAGCCAGTCAGCTGAATTCTAATAATAGTTCTTTTAACTGTTAACAATTAACCGAAAAAATGAAAAAGTTCATGCACAATAAACTGTATACAGTTTTATTTATCAGCTTCATGCTTAACATATGCAGCATAAGCGATATAGGCAGCAGAAAGCCATGCCGTCAGCCATGACACGATCACCAGGGAGATGCACACATCAATGTCGAAGTCCGAGTTCTTGGCTGCACCAATAAACACTGCCATTGACAGCATGAAGAATAGTCCTGAAACAAAAACTGATATCTCACTCACAAATCCTGCATGGGTGTCTTGTCAGCATATTTTTGTCAAAAAATGTGTTGGATGCCAGCAGCCTGCCAATAATGACAATTGACCATTTAAAAGAAAGTATTGTTTACACATAAACCAGCATCAGTTGAAGTTATAAACTTGTTTAAAATGAACACAGTTTATATTTCTGCAATGCCGTGAGCCAGTGCACCTACCAGCGCCTACGGCCACACCGGCGGCCAAAAAGTGCACCAGGAGTCGCGTACGGTACGGAAACGTTGCCAGGACCACCAGAACCAGGGCTGCAATGGCCGCTACAACACCGATGATGACCAGCGCTCGTACTGCATTGATGGCTGCCGTGACACTGACTGCTGTAAGGAATTTCATTAAATGTGAAGTTAGGTTCTTTCTTTTTTCAACAATACTTTTTCATGTGTAAAATGGTAAGTGTTTTCAGAACTATTGAAAACATTCCAAATTAATTCAATGAAATTGTTTGGACCTTAAGAATAATCATTGTCATTGTTGATTTATTCAACATAACTTAGCAGTTATGTTCAGGAATAAATTTTTTATGTAGTTTAGCACCAATAAATACAAGCCTGTGAAATAAGGAACAACCGTGGTGGGTGTTCACCCAGGCGTACCGATGTCGCTGTAGCTGGTGCAGGTGTTGGTGCCGCTGTCAACACAGGTCATCCAAAGTCCCTGGGTCGTCACGGTAACCAGGTCGCCCAGGGTTACCTCCGACCTCTCCCAGTATGGTAAACCCACCGCCAAGATGCCTCTGTCAATCATACATGCTACTAGCATAAAATATTTAATGTGCTGGCTCGCATAAAAATTAGGCACCAAAAAGTTATATCCAGGCATTTCTAATATGGCAGCACCTTGTAAGAATCCCTTACAACAGACAGTGAAATTAATATAAGAAATTCTAGAATAGTTTACATTTATCTATAGGTCTTCAGTTGCCATGGTCACTACATGTAGGTTATATATTTATGCTCCACAGCTCCCAGTTATGACAGAACAACACAAATGCCTGCACTCAACTGTCAATACCAGAGTTGAATAAAATATTGGACAAGTAATTCTACTTGATAAATAAAATTTCTAATTGTGAGAACATACAGTTTCTGCTAACTCCTTTCTGTAGGACAGACCATTGATGAGTTACCAAGATACCGCACCATAATGTAGACTAAGATATCAAACTATTCTGACATGCATACCCAGGAACTCTTGTATTTTCACACAAGATAGTTGCTAGAGTAAAAACATATGTAAAAACAAGTCAATAGTTCTAAAAGTACAAAATAATTTAATTATAATACTGTAGGACCTTGTGGTCTGTACTCACATGACGATGGACGCGGCTGCCATGGCGATAGCGGTGTAGCCAAGCAGGTTGGTGCTAAACGGGTAACTCTTATACATGGTTCACCGACACTGCTGGAGCTTAACTCTTGCATATAATAAATCTGTCACTTATGAAATAAGCTTATTCTTTCACGAATAAATAAGATTTAGTGCATTTCCAATCAACATCATAAAACATTTTTTAGGAATATTTCACATTAATTTTTTAATCTTTTTGCCCACATATATTCCTACATTTTTTAGTGTTCAGCTTAAAAAATGTCAGTATTCAAAATAATATATTTTTCTTTTCATGCAATGTGAATTATATTATAACACAGTTACATAAATTTTAATGAAATATTTGTTTTAATAGACAAACCTCTCAACTACTAAGTGTGCATAGAAAGTTTTAGTCATGGGTGAATGCTGCCATATATTAAAAGGCTTTTGATTTCACGACGTAAAAATCTATTAAACAAAAGACATGTATCAAATTGCAAACTCTGGTTTAACAGAACACTTGTAAAACGTTCTTAAATTTCATTGTTTTTGTTCAAATGGTCAGGTTAAACACAGCTACATCAAAGGTTGGGTGTTAATATTAAATATCGGCAACGGGTTATCACCTTTGGAAAGAAAAATATTTTAAGTGTTAAATTAAGTGATAATAAATAGAATACATAAAGGAAAACGAAATTGGAAAGAATAAAAATCTAAGAAATTTTTCAATAGGTGATGAAAAAATACACTCAACATTTATAAATTCATAATTTATTCCCACTAAAATGTACAATTTCATAACATAGTACTTTTATTAACAAACGAAATCAAAGATTCCAGAAAAACACACAGAAAAAAAACATCAGTCCAGGACTGATAATTTCTAACAGACTTTAAGAATTCATGTTACTGCAAGAAGAGAAGAAAAACTTAAAACAGTTAACTTTTTCAAATACTGCTTCTGCTAAAATGTTTTTCTACAATACATCTCCAATGTTTAAATGATTGAAAATCAATACTACTCAGTATATATCTCACTGCAATGTCATATTCAAATACTAAATCCAATATAATGGATCTTCAAGCATCAAACACAGTTTTTTAATAAAATAAACTCACACAATACTGTTTAGCACTAAGTTTGTAACAAAACATACTGATACCATGCTAAGATAAATCTGACATGTCACAACTTAACATTGAAAAATAGGCACAATAAAAGTGGTTACACATGATTTGACATTTCCCAATAAACATAATTATGACAATAATTAATCAGGCAAAATGAATTCCTATGGTTTGCTTCAAATGACCTATGAAAAACGTAAGGCCTTTTGCGCCCTTTCTGTAATATTTTTTTGTTTAGTGAAACAGATAAGTAAAATTGCCATGGCGACAGAAAACAACTTCCTAACCTTCTAACACAGTGCTAAGTTCTGAGTCCGGGCACACCTAGCGCACCTTTGTAATTAAAAAAAGCCTCACGTTTTCATGTGGATACACAATTGACATACATCAGTGTTGACTTAATATGTTATTTCTTTTTCTAATATTGAACCCAGGACCTCATAAGCGAACACTATACTAAATTATGGGGATAAATATTTATATGGCAACATTAACCATGACATAAATAACAGTGTTTGATGATTACACAATATATGTGGCCACTAACATAGATCTAAGTATGAATGTTGTTTGAGTTTTTGCAAGTTGAATGAAACATCCTTGCAAAATATAACTTGAAAAACACAAATTCATATGTTATGTTAATTGTTGTATAATTTGTTAAGCATTATTTTTTATTCACAGAGTAACTAATATTTTTGTTTACCCTGTAAAATTTTAAACAACAAAAAGAAAAATACACAAATACTCAATACATTGTGTCAATGTGCTTATGTAGTGAATTCTATGATACAAAAAGTAGTCACTTTAGCTCTTTAACTTTTATAATAGTAACTAAATTTAACTTGAATTTATGAGTGAATGAGTGCAATTCCAACCCTTATTTAAAGGCCGGAATCTATGGTTCAATTAACATGTACTGATTTAGTCAAGGTACTAGTTCCATAAACCATGATATGACACCAAGAGATAAAAATAATCATTAACATAAAAAAGACTTTCCAAAAAATAAGTTTATAATTGATTAAGATAATAAATTTTCAGAACATTTTCCAGCACTTTCAGTTTCTGGTGAAATTTAACACAATCACAGTTTGCTGACAGTAAAAATTTCTTTGTCGGCATTAAAGAGAAGCCTTTTCACAATCGAACCATCTACATCCACACCAATTAATGATTAATGGAAGATGAAAATTGCATCACACATATGAATGTCAGATCGCACGGGAAAATCACTGCTATTTCAGAAACATCACATAAACTGCCATCAATGTTAATGAAAGAGCAACTGGTATGTGAAGTCTTGTGCCAATCACAGAAGCTGAAACAAATTCATACAAGAAAGATCAAGAATCGCAAAATAATTCCATTAACGATGCTACAAATATAAATATTGAAAATGTTTTTTGTTTATATTTTTTATGATAAACACCTGTTAGTTCATTATCTTAAAAATCACTCTGAATTTTTAGTGATTTTAAATATGCATTTCAGGTGTAACCTTAAAAATGCTTAACATAGAGATTGTTAAGATAATAATACAACAGGTACCTGTACCTAACCTCACAATTAAGGTGGAACAGGACACCCGAAATGACGTCGTTTTTGACGTCAAAACCAGCGGTTTTAAGTTGACGACAGTGGATGAGTGTATTTTAAATAATTTGTTTATTTAATATGTGATATAGTTTACACGCGCATTAAATGAAAGCCAACAAAATTGTCTTTCACTTGATATAAAATTTGTCTATGTAAGAGGATAATAACATGGTACATTTATTCGCTGTGTTTACTTGTTTTGTAAATTAAAAGAGTTGTTTTTAAATCAAACTCCGTTTTAAAAAAATTGACCCGAGCGATTTTCTTTTTAAGTTACTAAATACAAGTTAAATCAATTTTAAATAAATTTACAAAAAATAAACGAAATCGTTTGAGCCGTTTTTGTTTAATATTACGTTAAACTCACACAGTACACGTCAAAATCGGTGCCAACGCACGACGTCAGTGTATACTTATGGTCGCGTGGATATAAGTTACATATCAGTTAGAATTGGCGGCGTCTGGCATACTCTTGTAAAGAAATTAACTACAAAAACCTGATATACGTTTAAATTGTATTATACAATGATTAAACGTATTACAATGCTTAAATCACGTTCTTACTATAATTGTTAGTATACAATATTCTATTCATGCAAAGGCTTCAATGTTGATAATTTGTCAGGTTCTCGAATACTACTCGACCCAAATTGCGAACCTCGTTAATAAGAAGCGACCGTTATTACAACATCTATCTGCTATCAAACTATCTGCAAAAAATATTTTATTAATAATTACAAAAATACGCAAATCAACAACTAGTCAATCTATTTGTGTGTTTAAACTGACGTGTTCTACAAGGCGTAAATTTGTTAAACTAAGATATGTGTAATAAGTTTAACACAGAGTGGGCTTAAAACGAACTGAAACAAAAAAACGTTCCAATGTTTTCTTTATGCTATTGTCCACAAATAAAACTGACGCAGTACGATTTCAAACCTTTGCAACTCCTAGCCAAAATTGAGAATCGCTCGGGCACCGGACGATTTTTATGACCAAAGCATTACCCTGCATTTTGGAATTTTATAAAACTGCTTATATTACTTATTTATATAATAAATTTTAACACAAAACTCCCGCAACTTATAATATATTTTTTTATTAATTAATGCAATATTTTGTGTAATGCATATGTATGTGTTTGATATCAGTTTCGACGGTTTTTATAGTATATAAATTATTATATTTCGTGCAAGTTTTGGCCGAATTTTGGGTTTAAATTGTTTAAATGCCTATCGCGATCAATGCGATAAAAATGAGAACATTTAGCGTAATTAACAAACTCATAGCTCGGCATCCGTTGTAGGGGGG
>Ga0224511_10002627_pt1 | contig 12273 bp, 4 predicted proteins | sample SF_May12_sed_USG_2_FD_169988 | JGI IMG/M metagenome (GOLD analysis project Ga0224511, IMG submission 169988) | Sediment microbial communities from San Francisco Bay, California, United States - SF_May12_sed_USGS_8_1 | ecosystem: Environmental > Aquatic > Marine > Sediment | place: USA... | reverse complement strand
ATCATCATCATCATCATCATCATCATCATCATCATTATAATAATAATAATAATAATAATAATAATAATAATAATAATAATAATAATAATAATAATAGTAATAATAATAATAATAACAATAATATAAATAAAAGAATGATAATAATAATAAATTAAACAGTGTGCAATTTCACTATGACTCACCTCTTACTCAACCTTACCGGCACAAGTTCTGAAAACAAACAATTAAATAAAAATCAAAACGGTAGGGAGATACCCCTAACCCTCTCCCGTGGCGTATCCCACATCTTGCAATCGTTAGGGAAGTTTGTGTGTTTATACTGTTTCGCTCCCAACAATCCATGTTAAGTCTTATACAAGATAACATTTCAACGAATGAGGAGTGAGTTATTTCATTTTACATGTGTATTGAACATGTAATTACTAATGAAAATCGCACATTTTCAAAGTAAAAGTTGATATCTGCGTACATTTTACTATTATGTATTAAGTATCACGTGCAAACCCTTTGCGTACTTTGTACGTTCTAATACTCCACGGAATTCTGCGTACCAAACAGCGGTCACTCTCATACTATTTTGTCTACAACTGCGATTATGAATAAGACGGACGACTTTAAAGTCGATTCTATTTTCTAGAACGTACTAATTTTGACCAATAGAAAACGTTGAGCGCAAAGTATAGCAAAAATGCGCTGAAATTAAACTCCGCAAACTGTTTAGCATATGCCTTTGTCCGCAACCAATCATCATTGCCATTTAGTCAATAATATTAAAGCAAAATTCTTCATTGGTAGATATTGGTCACAATATTACCCATTTGTATTTGTTGGGTGTCTTTGGCACCATCACATATGTCTCCTCTATATGCCGGATTGGTTGCACATGCGGAATCTACGTCGTTTCTATAACACAAATAATGACAAAGTAAGTAGTTGTTCGTACTGCGAATAATTTTATCGCGTATTGTTGTTTTAGGACAATTCATCAACTGATATACTGAATCAAACACGTCTACCAAAGTTTATAAAATGTAACTGGAATATAGCATACCATGCTGAGTAGTGAAATTTATACGGGTTGTTTGTGTTTCCACAAAAAGTAGCCGAGGAACACATGTTAAACTCCTAAACAAGCCATTTATTTCATGAGGGGTCAAGGCTTAATGTCAAAAACGAATAAAATAAATTTCCTGTTAAAAAATATTTAGTCTTAATAGTACAGGTGTAAGGGGAAGACAACTGATACTGAAATGGTACATACTTGTTTTTGCCACCAAGGACTATGAATAGAAAAAAGAAAACTATAATTAATTTATCAATGACAAATTGTTACACTCATGTTTATTACTTTTCTACAAATCATATTTACAGACTAATTAATATCAAATGTGTTTCAATGTAGCAACATTCCAGACTAATTGAAAACAATAAACAATAATATACGTCATTCGTAAATATTGATAATCTTTCCCATTAAATATATTTTGTATTCATAGTTATATTATTCTAAATTACGCCTACATACTTAATATTTAATGTACCTGACTGTGAAAAGCGCTTTCTCCAGACCACAAAACAAATGACCAGAGCAACCAACACAACAACGGATACACCAGCAGATGAGCCGACAATGACACCAAGGAGAGGATAAGTGGAGTCATCTTGAACATATTGCAATTTTATACCAATAAATAAATTTAATGTCCCATGCGTTTACAGCAAATCATGTAAAACTAAATATGACTCCTTTCACAAAATAAAAGTATAATGTCGGAAAAATCTCAAATGTTTTTATTTTAAAAGGGTATGGTCACTTTAGGTGGTCTAGCTTTGATGTAGTAAGTGTAGGCATATATTGATAGTTCCAGGCCACTTAAAACCAATTAAAAATCCGGTCACCAAAGGTTCGCCTGCATCTTATTTTGATTATTTATATAAAGTCACCTGATCATTTAAAAAAATAGCAATGTCTATGTTGTTCCTGTATGCACATAAACGTTCGTTTTAGTAAAAGGTTGAGTAATAACGCGATAAAACAACAAACGCTGACAATGTACATCCGGATCAAATAGATAAACGCTTTCTAGATTTAATTGTGGGACCATTCAATACTCAAGTGGTACCTGACATGTGTAAACCGTAGCGTTACATAATTGCAAACAACGCATTATATGATTAGTATACAAACTTACTTTGTGTAAATTCAATTATAAACACAACACTCTTTGTTGAAGACAATTTGGCATTGTTCATTGCCTCAACTCGTACAAAAAATGTCGACCCCAGAGCTGGATCCAATGACTGTAGAACGTGCGGTGAAATTGAGAGGTTGTATTTGAAGATTTGACATTCCCCAATGGCAGGACAGTAGCAGTTATTGCTTGCAACGACATCGGAACAAGTTTCCTACAATGTAAAGGGTGTAAGATAACCAAAGCAGACAAAATGACATTGGTTTATGGCACACAACCAACAACACTCCTCGTTATTGTTAATTTAAGTTATGAAGCTAAAACATTTGTAATGATAAATATTGACAAGTTGTAGTGTTGACCTTACCATTGTGAAACTGCCAACGGTAATTTCTTTTTCCTGATACTCGTTTGCAGCTCTAAACTTGCCAAATATCCATTTCACAGCCAATATACCACTGTGGTTATCATACGATTCAATCTGTGCATAAAGAGGTTCGGAGTCTTTAATAAAATATATGCCGTTTTGCGGTTCACTTTTATTCCAAATGGATAACTCGTTGAAAACGGGTGGTGAAGTGTCTATAAAAACGGTCCGACTTTCCTTGTACGTATTCCCAATTATATCAACTGGACGAACACTGAAGATGTACGTTTCGCCATCTTTGACGGGCATGTTCTTGCAGAAAGTCTGATTGAGAAAGTTTGGCACTTCAACTTCTGATGTAAAAGGTCCGTCTATCAATTTCCACGAAACAAAGTATTTGACGATTCCATGAACATTTGGGGTACCAGATATCGGTAATTGGCCATTGATTTGTTCATATGTTCCTGCTATAAGCCCATGAGGGTCCTCCTCAACACCGTTAAAAAGTTCATTGTCGAAGTAGAATTTGTTAAAGAAGTATTCCTTCCACGATAAGCAAATGTAACTGTGGTGTGTTTGCCAGGTGAAACCAGTATCTGGCGATGCTGACGTAAAAAGAAAATGTCGATCCGGATGTGTTTCAATAAAGGTTGTCTCGTCTACCAATATGAATCGTCGGCATTGACGAACATTGTCGGCCACGTCCTTGACTTCTAACGTCAAACAGTAAAGGTTGGGTTTGTTAGATGTTAAGTTTATGGTCATTGCTGTTGTTGTGTCGTTTACTTTCATGGACAGGATATTTGTAGTGTAGTCTACCGTGTTGATACTACTGGATGGTAACACTTTGTTGACTCGAATCTCATAGCTTTCAATCTTCGAAGCTGTCAATGACGTGCCTCCGTAAGGCACTGGGTCGCTCCAACCAGTAAACCTCACGGTGTGTATACCGTCTCGTGAAATGCGATAGTCGAGATGTAGTGGTTCTGATGAGCAAGATCCAGTAGCGGAGCAGTGTTCCGGCGGAACGTTGTCAAATCGGTAACAAATTTGACGATTACGGACAGTCTTTGTGTATGAAACTGCAGGTAGTATTGTGTTATTTCGCATGTCTTTAGCTTTTAAATAACCCCCGCCTTTTGCTTCGTATTGCAGACAGAGCCTAGTGCAAAGATAAAAGACTGCAAACATAGAATCCCATAAACCTTTTCCAAATGCATACAGCATGTTACTGTGACATTAGAGGATAGCAACTAGTTGTCACGAGTTGATGTTTAAGGACACGGTAAAGGATAAACAATTCAACGTTTATCGGTATTTTAAAAACAAGTGTGAACTTTTCTGTCACGACTTACGCCTCGCCGTTGTTGAGGTTGTACATGCCCGCCGTTACTGTAAGGTCGCCCTTTTGGTAATCGGTGTTGATAACAGACTGTCCGCTGTCAGAATCAATGCGCTGGTTGTGAGTCGAAAGTGTAAATAGTTGCCCTGTAGTTAAAATTTGATACAGTATATGTGGACTTTCACAATGGTTATTTTAACTGTGTTGTTTTATGAATGTCACATATTTCTTTTGTAACATGTAACAAATATTAATAAACGGCATTTTTGTGTAAAAAAGTGACAAAGCGTTCAATTTAGTTTTCGGTAGGTATAAATACTAATATATTTCACATTTTTACCGTTAACTCTCCTGTGCTTTATATAAATTGTAGAATCACTGATTCCGAAGTTTGACGCAATAATGAACGCTGGTTTTGAGGTACTTGCTACGTAAGTTGTAGAATTAGAAGTCATGTTAAACTGCATCATGTAAGGCTGGAAGTTTCCATACATGTCCTGCAAGTTTGCACACGTAAAAGGGGTCGCCGAACTCATGGCGCGTTTCTTTTCCCCATTAGGTCCAACTGCCACTGTATCGCAGGTTAGGATGGTTGGTGTCTGTGTGGGCTGACATGTTGTGTTTCCTGAATATATCGCGGCTCCGTCAATCAATACTCGCCTAAAGCCTGCATCACACACGCAGTCTTGTGTGAGACCATCGGAGCCACAGTTCCCCGGCCAGCAGTAGTGGTTGTTCCACGCACACATTCCTAAGGTTGCACAGATAATCACTAATGTTGAGTGAGATAAAAAGAATTGCATGAAACATGTATAGAACCTCGATGTTACATGCACGAAAATACATGGCATAATTTAATTCCATCTTTTTGGCATATTAACATCAAGTTAAACTAACCCTTTATCAACCATAAACAATTTACATTGCCTTTAACCATAGAAAGACCAAGGCGATGTGATCAAAATCGGCCGCGTTATGGTACGTGGTTTTGAGCAGATCCTGTAACTTTTTAATAACTGTAGAAATTACAGACCAAATCCGTAGGAATGCTTTACGAATACAATGAAAAAATAGAGAATTCAAATGAAGTACAGTGTGAGTAAACTAATATATGCCAAAACGAAAATGTGCATTAATGTGGACTTGTTTATAACGATATATTGAATGTTTCATGGGTGAAATGTAAGGATAAATGGTATCAAATATTTTAGACTTTTCTTCTTTAAATTGATTTCATTTATTACTAAAACTAATCGACTATAAGGTCATTATTAAGGCGAACCGTCGTAAAGGCAAAGAAATACAGTTTTGTAACGGTTCTCGAATACGTGGGTGTTTTAATGTTTTTATTGACAGACGTAATGAAAATAACATAAAATATTAAACATTTGCGTCTGCAACCATTGGTGTTCACGCGTTAACGCCAAACATTGACATTAACGAACTACGTCAGCACTACGGCAAAACAAACTTTGTTTTGCTTAGTGCAGTAGGTCCCAAACAATAAAAAGTAATTACACTGTTACTACAGAATCCAAGTTGTTTCTATGTAAAAAAAGACATCAGTGACGCCAACGTAAGACACAAGGAGCTAAGTATCATCGATTCCATTTTAACAAAGCCTCCGTCCCTTGTAAAATTATAAAGTTAAACTAACCCTTTATCAACCATAAACAATTTACATTTACCAATAGTTTGGTTATAATTAGCAAAATACATACTCTATACCAGGATATTTTATCAACAAATACATGAACAATGTTATGGTACAACCTAAAAATATTTTCATTTGTAGTTGACATGCCCACACTGTCTGGTTTACATACGTTTACACTCCTTGTTGTTGTAGCGTTTAAACAGTGCGTTCTCCTCGAAACATTGATTGCAAAGAACATCGCAGGTGGTTGTACAGCTCTTATTCACACAGTGGTTGATGTTCACATTCGGGCAAGCTAAAACGAAAATACTTATCATAAAATGATTCTAAAGAATTGTACCTTAACCACATGAATTATATAATTATTTACATAATGGTAAATATTAAAACTTGTTATAAATACGTTAAACATGCAAATACACACACGCGCCCGCAAGCACAAAAATACTTTTTTAATGAATCATGATTTAACAAATAAAAAGTTGTACAGGCTCCTCTTACTGTTAGTACAGCTGACACCAACGTCCTCACTGTGTCCGCAGTTGTGGTTACCCCATGGTTGGTGCGAGCACTGGTCAATGTTGGTCTCCGTGCCCACACAGGAAACCTCGTCCAGCCAGATCTGGGTGGGCGGTGTCGGGTAACCAACGAGATTCGTGAATTTCCAGGCCCCAGCACTAAAGAAAATATATTATATAATATACAATACAAAGAAATACGATATTGTGTTTTGTAGATAGCTCTGACGTTCAGCATTGTATAAATGGAAATTTATGTTGGCAGTCTGGCAAACCGAACTCTCGGCTAAGTATAGAATTATAAGTATATTACAGAATGACTACATACGTGGAAAAGTTTAGCATACGACACACGACTCTAGCACTCGCATTGGTAAAACTGTCATCACAGACGGTGCCCCATGTCCTGTTGTTGTAGACCTCCACCCGCCCTGAATACGGGCTCGTGCCGCCTACCAGACGGATGGTGGAAACAGCAGCTATGTGAAAACAAACAAACATGGTCCTGCATCAGGGGAACAATCCCTGTTATATTTTTACTACGCTGCCTTAGTCTTCTGAATACCTATTTTAATAATGTTACAAAGGAAGCACTACTTCTTGTTTAAAAATGTGCGAAGAACTTAAACTAAAATAGGCATGTAAACAAGCCGCTTACGACGGTTGGAGCAGATCACGCCGACGTCCTTATTGTGTGAACAATTGTGCTCGCCCCAGGTCCTGGCGTCGCACTGGAGGATGCTGGTCTCCGTGCCGTAACAGTGCAGGTCGTCCAGATATATAGGTCCTATACCCTGGCCAAACTTTCCATAGGTGGCTACAGCAGCACCAGTGCTGTATAGTATTTGTTGCTTTAGTTAGGCATTTACTGTCATTACTTTGTTTCAGGGTGTAAAATATATTAGTATATTTTTGCTATATAAGATTTAATGATATGTCGTGTTGTTATATAATATATTTTAAATATAAAAAGCACAAATTAAGAGTGTTTAAGTTTATGCTTTATCTATATTCAGCACTTAACCTTAGCTAGTATTCTATTTATCCCATTATTTAAAATAAATATATATTCTAAAAACGGACTATTTTCTATTATTATATTACATGTATGTAACTTATTTGTTGGTTCAGTTTGCTATTTCGTTTCGTCGCTTTGGAAACTTCTTCAAAATGCCATCAAATAGTCGTCAAATCGCTGCTTTAATCAGCAAAAGGAACCGTTATCGAAATAGTGTCCTCGATTCGTCGAGTCGAAAAAAGCCAAGTATTTAAATAGTCTTTTATACGGCTCATGTAGCACTGATGGTACAATTTAAATACTTTAAAATAGGGGGTAATTAACACTAGTAAGACTTTCAAGGCCAATCCATATACATGTTATGTGTTCAGGTCAAGGACATAACAAAAACCACAAAAACGAACCACAACCCCCTTATCTATCCGCCCATACTCACCTGGCGAAACCTAACATGCTACACACAACACGCGCGTCTTGCACACCAAAGTCATCATCACACACGGTGCCCCAGGTGTTGTTGTAGACGAGCTCCACGCGTCCCTCGTTTGGAACGCCACAAGTACCGACAAGCCGGATCTGACCGGAGGTTACTGTGCCAATAAACAACATATTAGTAAACAGATATCTGCATATCCCATTTAAAAACACAAGACAGGGTTCAGACTGTTATAATGGTACGTACTGACTGACACATCCAATCGACGATTTTGAATTCGGAAGGAATCTATTCGGACTTGCTTTTTGCAGAAAAACGTACCTTCGTTGTTTTATGAATAGTATTAAACAAGTTATCACATAAATGCAATTAACTGTTCTTAAATTACTAACATTCACTCTCTTTAGCCTCATTTCTTTGTATAATATTTGCGTTTCGTATATTCACCCCCTCCAATCACTAGAACAGTAACACAAGTGTTTCCTGTTAAAGTTGTTCCAGAGCATCTTCCGTAACTGTTCTCGGGATGTAAATATGGGACGAAACGGTAAGGGGATTTTTTATTTTCATTATTTTAAAAAATCTATGCGTTTTCTGCAAAAAAGGAGAATGTAGTTCGATAGCGGTATAATAATAATTTACAGGCATGAAATGTTTATTATAGAAGATTATTATCTATTTTTGTCAAAGGTTGCTGTTCTAAAGCATAGGTCACTGTTCCAAACAATGGTTGTCGTTTCAGAGCATATATGTATGAATATCATAGTAGTTTTTTCATGTATTTTTTTCCAATATGGCCGACATGTCAAATGTCAGGCAAACGGTCCAAAAGTGTCTTAAGCTGAATACGAGGGTCATTCTTCATTTTTTAACATTCAAACAATAATTATCTATTTATTTAAAAGTTTATTAGTTTAAAGCATGTTTTGATATTTTAAATAGATAATAGTTATCTTTTTTAACAGGATAACAACAATCATACTATTAACTCAATGGTATAGCTCGAATTGATTAACCCCGACTTGACCTTTATGCAAGAATATATTATCTGTCGATTACGAACGTTCAATTAGCTTTCGTAAATGCAATCGGTAAAAGTCGTTTGAGATCGTGCACGTTTGTTCAAATAAATAAAACATGTTATAATATTTAATACGATTACCATGTTGCACAGTGACGGCATGGTCGATGGGTGAGCGAGCATAGCTTGCGATCCGAGAGTCGCGGGTTCGAGCCTCGTCAGATTTCTTTTTCAATTATTATATTGGTAAAATCAAATAGATCTTGGGTCGAGTGGCAAGGTAAAGAACAACATTGAGTTTCCCGTAGTATTTCGTTAATCTCGTGAATTAAATAAAAGACACACACAAAAAAACATTAAAAAATATTTGAACAAAAAAACGTATTGGAAAAATGTGAGACTCTAACCACCATACTAAGTAATTTGTTTCGTGTCATAACAAAAAGCGATACCTATGCCTTGCTGATTAGGCTATCTAGCATTTCCACTAACGAATGTTCGAAATAAGTAGATAATTTCAATGTTTGATCCTACAGAGCACGATTGATTTATCATTTGCATGCGTAAATTGCCGAGATGGAGGTAAGGCGTGGTATTGATCGTAAAAAGGTGGGGTGTAGATCGTTAATAGATGCTAATTTGGAAGGTCAAGTCGGGGTCAATAAATTCAAGCTATAGGTGTGCGCTGTCATACAGTCATATTTGTCCTAAATAAAATTATCTATGTTGGAGAAAACATTTAATATAATTTTTAATATAAAACGTATACAAAATAGAATAGTTTTCATCGAGAATATAAAGAGTAATCATCGAGATATTTGATTGATTTTTCACAGGTTTATTTGGCATATGTGCTGTTATAATTTTTGTAAATATCAAATATTTAGGTGCAAAAATGTACGTGTTACAGCCCCAGTCATAAAACTCTATGAATGTTCCTCGTAATTGTATCAACTATAGTTCGTGATAATATATATTGAAGAGATGTTCAAAAAAAAGAATGTTGTAAACAATGTAGTTTTGCTGGGCAATTTCCACGTGTTGACTAATATGTCTGGTTTAAAAAAGTTACAAAGTGCAGAAAAAAGACGCTTAGCTTCATTTATGTGCATGTATGTTTACCTGAGCACGAAGTGCTCAATGTACCACATTGTGTCCGGTTTTTCCCGTCGTTAGTCGTTCGTCTACATTTGTACTTCACAACCTCACTTCTGAATTTGCTCAATCATAAACATTAAAACATATTAATAGTAATATGTAATGTCCTTACTGACTCTATAATGTGTCGATTTTATATGGAATACATATCTTGTTTTCTACAATGTTGCACTTTTACTTTTAATTGAAGACAGCGTCACAGACAAAAGAGCCTGAACTATTTATTGTCGTCATTTATATAAAATACTTTTAAATAGTTTTAAGAACTGATTATTATGCATTTATCTTATATAAAAATTATACAGAACACAAACATTCTTTAAAATACAACATTATTTAGTTTAAACTAACTCACTGTGGGAGCAGCGTACGCCAACGTCCTCGTGATGACCGCAGTTGTGGGAGCCCCAGGGGCTGTGGCTGCACCGATCGAGGCTGGACTCCGTGCCAGTGCAGTTTACGTCGTCCAACCAAATCTTGGAAGGCGGTGTCGGGTAACCGACCACGGAGATGAGTTGTCGGGCTCCAGTACTTCATTAAAAGAACATACCGAGAAATAATGCATAGTTTCATTAAACGTACTTTAATGATTTCAGTCGGGATCAATTACAGTTACCAAATGAGGCATTGTTCTAGAAATCTATATAATATAAGAATATACATTAAATCAATGGACATAAATCTATCATTACATATAATTTTACACTATAACATTTGCAAATAGCTACACACATAGGGTAGTTGAGCATGCGGCAGACGACTCTGGCGGCCATATCAGTGAAATGGTCGTCACACACGGTACCCCATGTGCCGTTGTAATAAATCTCGACACGCCCGGAATACTGACTCCTGCCACCCACTAGCCGAATATTGAAAACCGCACCTACAAGACGATACGAATATAATTTCTATTAAACTGAGAAAAGGGAAAGCCCTCAGGAAGCATAGCCTGCATGGGAAAATAGCAGCCTCGGTTTTATTGAAGCTATTCATCAGTGTTAATGAAAGATTCCACACCACTGACGCCCCCTAGCACAATGATGAAGTAAGGGTCGACATTTTACTGCCGCCACACAGGCACTTAACACCCACTGTAGTAAGTTGAATTCAACAACAAAAAGAGGAAAGCCCTCAGGAAGCATAGCCTGCATGGCAAAATAGCAGCCTCGGTTTTATTGAAGCCAAACCATAAAACTTTAAACCACCGTGCATAGAGTAAATGAAGACATATAGGTCTAGTAAACGAATGCGTATTTGACATGATCTATACGTGAACAATATTTACGAATTTAGTGTGTTGTGGAATGGAACTGGTAGAATTTTAAGCATTAATGAACTGTTGAGCATGACAGCGTCTTTGACGCCGTAGGGATGCTGTGAGGACGTTTCGTACGCACTATAACGGCAAATTTGATTCTGTAAATTACTCTAAATTCAGGTGAGATAATATTTCGCTAATACTCGCGACGACAATTCCTCGCGAATTTATAGTTTTCGCGAACGTTGGTCCATTTCTACATTAATTGTCGGTGGACTCAGTATTTTTAGTCTCATTCTTTATTTGACTTTAGTGATATTTGACTTGAATGTGCTATGTAAATGGTAGACGATATATCAATATGTGCATCGAATTCTTATATTTTGTTATTGTTTCATCTCGAATAAAGTTAAAAGTCATTTGAATCATTTAAAGATTTGTAATAGCTTGCAAACGTTGTCACATTTTACACCAGTAACTACTGTGCTTAACATACAAACAATAGTTGAATGACTTGGACTTTATCTTAACATGTAATGTACTATATAAGTAACGGTTTTGGATTTAGTTGTTTATTTCAAAAAAAGTATGTACATTACTCGCATTTAGCAACATGTTATGCTCTTCAAAATTGGAGGAAATTAATTAATATATTTACCTGCATCTCTCAAAAAGAGTACGATCACTGCGCACAGAAATATATTAAATCTCATGATCCACACTTACTGTTCATAACTTTAAGGACATGAACAGTTATTTCCATTTAAAAAAACATGTGTCATTTTAAAACTATAAATCAGATTTAGAGAGTCGAACTAGTTACACTTAACAAAAAAAAGCGCAAGTGTTTAACAAACACCAATAAGTTTAAAACATGACAGAGATAACAACGAAAGCATGGCACTTACTTTTTAAATAAGAATGCTTAACGGAATTCGTTTTCAGGATAACATAGTTTTGTTCGTATTGCAACGAACAAAATACTTTTTGGATGCATTAAATTAAAATAAATTTAACCTGGATGCTTTATTTTTATGACTGATTGTAACAAATGAGCTGATTGAGAATTGACTTCATTACACGAATATAAATAGTCTAAACCACGTTGCGTTTTAAATCTATGATGTGTATAACATTGCAAAATATTAATAGAAAATAATAGAAAACACATACATCAAAACGTGGGGAAAAATTGCAAAAATAATGATACGGGGTATACACGTGTTGATTAAGTATGTAGTTTTCAAATGATGCATGAATAGTATGTTTAAACTGTTAAGTAGTCTGTCCAGCCTTTAAAACAAAT
>Ga0224511_10002626_pt1 | contig 12275 bp, 8 predicted proteins | sample SF_May12_sed_USG_2_FD_169988 | JGI IMG/M metagenome (GOLD analysis project Ga0224511, IMG submission 169988) | Sediment microbial communities from San Francisco Bay, California, United States - SF_May12_sed_USGS_8_1 | ecosystem: Environmental > Aquatic > Marine > Sediment | place: USA... | reverse complement strand
ATGCAGTAGGTAACACAGTCTCAAGTTTCCAAGCGGATCTTTGGGTTTAAATTCTCAATTTTTGTGAAGAAAATTAATTACTAGATCTCCTACTCACCTCGACATCGCCAGTGGTAGGTAGACCATCGGCAGGCTTGTCAAGTGCCTCCGAGATGATGTGTCGGTTCTTGCATTTTAACTTATCCCGGCACTGTCCATATGACTTGAGGTAGGGACAGAGATCAGCCGCGCGGCCTGATTCATTTTGCTACAGTTGAGTGTGTAACTGTTACAACTCTCTGCTTACAGGAGAATAGACACAAACAGACGTGTGTCGGCCAGAGAAGATGCTGGAGAGGGAGACTCACCCAGTGACCCCCAGTTCAAAGAACAATTCAATACCGGAGTGATGTAATAACAAGATTACAGCTATGATTTTAAGGTATTGACCTATATTGACAAAATGAATTACACTTTGCGGCAACATCGGTCAATCGGTGACTCTCACTCAGTATGAATGAATACAGCCTGTGCTTACCTCAATGTTGTTCAGGGAGATCTGACGAATACGCAGGTCTATCTCATTACCGAGACGATCAGCTAGCTGAACCAATGAGGTCGCCGCCTTATAGTCATTAGGTGAGAATATAACATGAGAGGAGAGGAGCCCCTCACTTTCATCCTGTAACAGCCAATTAGATACGGAGCAACACCTCACCATCTACAGCCATTGATATGAATTATATGGATGGACAATTGCCAATCTCAAGGTCAAACAAACTGATTCGCTTCTGGCATCACAAATATACATACACTACGCAGAAATTGCTACAATTTAATCACAAGTCGTTTCCCTTTATGTCAATAAGCAAACAATTCACATTAGTGTGCATTCAATTTGCGGAGTTGTCTACTTTTTCATGAAATTTCAAGCGTGTTCTTTGAAACGATTCCGTTTTGGTGATGTCAAAAAACAATGAGACTGTCCATGTGGTCAGCATTGTACTGCCGAATGGTAGCCAATCCATTTATTCATATAATTATCGACGACGGCTCGTGTCATCTGACCCGTCTTAGGTTATTGCTATACCGAAAGAAATTCGCAGGACTCAGCCAAAAGCGGGGGTGATGAAAGAGACATGCTCAGTCACCATAACTTGATTTCGGGCATTGCAGTTCCTTACGATCTTTCAACAAGCTGGAACAACCGACGACATATTAAATGTTAAGCATAGATCTCAACCTTGTGAACAATGCTGAACCCCACTGGCCACGCATACCTCGCTATAGTTGGCGGACAGTGTGTGCAGACGGTTCCGGTATGTGGCTTTATTCTCAGGAATTTTGTAGTGCAGTAGATACTGTCCATCAGTCACTGGCTCACCTGCACAAAATGAGTTATCAAAGGGAAGGGTTAAACAGAGGGATATGCTTACCAATTAGCTAAACACATCAACTGATTACAAAAAAGCAAAACCGTTCATCTTGAAAGCACATGTTTATGGTGTGGTGATGGTTTTTGTGCTAATAGGAACCATCAACGACTGTACTGACATTCAACGCAGTTAAGCCATGATCAATGCTAGACGCACTTTCAGTCTTGCATTCCCCATTCTTAAAGGGGGCAACTCTGCCCGAATGGGCCAAATAGAAATAAATTGAGACCTAATTACTAAAATTTAGTGACCTAATGATCTTTATCCCATCATAATATGGGAATAGAACTCGAAATTGAACGTAACACCGGAGAAAGCTGAAGTTATAAGAAGTTCTTTGCTGGGTTTTCATTGCCCGGAATAGAGGCCGTTGCATTCGGGCCTTCATCATTGCACAATCATAGCACTAACGCTCGTTGACAGAGGTGAAAAACTGCACTATAAAGCCCTATTTCTATATTTTTGTTGCACATTTTCTCTATTCGGACTTGTGCAACTACAAATCTAGTATGCACATGTGAGAGATTTTTCTATACACCAGCGCAAAGCCGCAAAATTAATGCCAACACCAACAGGTCCATATTAATGGCCTATCTCGAGGCCAATTCTGTTGTGCCGATGGCCTGAAAAGTGCGTCGCCGAAAGCTCTAAGTATGCGCGATGGATAGGGCTATATCTAAGCTTCCATTTGAGCTGGGTATTAGGCATGTTTGTTCATGGTAGACTTCAGAATCTGAAAACAAGTGAAGACACAGTCGGGCATGTCTTCTAATAATTTATGGCAGTGTGGCCTTTGGGCAATGCATTCAGTCACTAGGCAGAGACCAGAGACAGAAGAATGATACTCTTAAAACACGGGTCACGCATGCCTGAAACCGAAGCCAGCAGAGCCGACTCACCTTCCTCAGTACACAGCTTGAGCACCTCATCTGTTATCACTAGGATAGGATGAGAGAGCTCATTTCGGATTTGTCTCCACTGTTGCAGTGCAGCATCCATCTGCTCACGATTAGCTAAAATTACCTCATGACTGTAAACCTTCAGCGCCTGCCAAAAGGAGAAACCTTCAACATTTCACTGTTGGAAGACCTGCGATTCCACGATCATTCCGAAAAATCATTTTATTGCCAAAGCCCTCAAGTTTCTGGGTGTAGGATGACACCCAAAGACACGGTGTTTGTGCATGAATCAAGTGTGAAGAAGAGGGTACTGTTCTGTGACTGTGAACATCATGAATTTAGTTATGGACTAGCACATCAAAAAGGAGTTTCGCAGATCAAAAACTGGGCTCACAAATCAACTCAATGCTTTAAATCGTTAGCAACTTCGACATTCTTTGAGCTGAGGTGACAATGGGAGTTGACAGGGGTTAATTTGCATTTGAAGCAGATAGTATACCTTATAGATCTCCAGTGAGTTCGACTCATCGTTTGAGCAGATGATAAGGCGTATCGCCGGTACTCCACTCACAGCTACCAGGTCTATCAGAGTCTGCAGACGATTACTCTCTCTCTCAATATAGTGCACCTTCTGCAGCAACACAATAACACAACACACTAATAACACAACAGAATACAGTACTGGATAATGCATAATGATAATACAACAAACTACAACAATCATCAATGTAAAAAATACCAACATATAGGCCCAACAATGCAACACAGCAACAGCATTACAGTAAAATACAACAACACACCATTACAATGGCACAGCCCACGAATAGCACTGAATCCCATAACAATACTGTGCCCATGTAAAATACACCACTACGAGCCATCACTTCACAGTGTACAGTTACAGGCAAATTTTAGAAGTCCAACGCAATCAAACTGAGGGTACCACAAGTCTGCAAATTTCTCTGAAACCCACGTAAGAGCCCACACTAAATTCTTCATGATGGAGGTAAGTTTCCGCACCACCCGAAGTGTATAGGAAAATGATATCCCCGCACTCCTTAAAGTGCTTTTATAGTCACCCCGCGTCTGGTCCTCCTCATACTGAACACCCGATGGATCCAAGCGTCCGAGGTGCTTTCATAGTTTGAAACAGATCCCTCAGACGCCCGGTCCCGGATCCCTCAGACGCGCGGTCCCGGATCCCAGATCCCTCAGACGCCCGGTCCCGGATCCCAGATCCCAGATCCCTCAGATGCCTGGTCCCGGATCCCTCAGACGCCCGGTCCCGGATCCCTCAGACGCCCGGTCCCGGATAACTCGCGAGCCAACAAACTGGTGCCGAAGCTGTGTTTCCGGAAGTTGTAACTATTCTCGATCATAGTTTTAAAAAAAAGTTGATCCCCTGCTAAATTCTTTCACTGCAAGTTGCTTCTATTCTCAGTGCAACTTTGTGTTGTTTTATGAGTGAATATTGAAGTGAAATGGAATAAATTAAAGCTTTCAATGCTCCTAGTATGAAACTGGAAACGCGCGAACATTGCTAGGTAATTCCTGAGCAATTTGATTGGTTGATGAGTCGGACGTCCGAAGCAGATCAGACGAGGCTTTTATAGTCACATTTTTAGGGGGACAGACGCAACGTGACTATAGAAGTACCTTTGGGGAGTCATTCATGACAAGGGATCAGTACCTGATGCACGCCGGCAGCGATGGCAGCCTCCATTTTGTTGGTGATGATGGTTTTACACGCAGTCAGGTAGGCATCTTTGAAACATTTAATGTTTTTACTCCAGGTGCTGCTAAAGAGAACGATCTGACGTGGGGCAGCACGGTCTGGATAACGTTGAATTACCAGCCCATACTCTTTCATGATCTCAGAGATCTGCCAACGAAAAATTATGAGTAGAAAGAAAAATGGTACATGAGAGAAAGGGTATAAGGATATGAGGGCATAAGAACGTAATGGTTCAAGGGTATTTGGGTATGGCAATAGGTGACCACACAAGTGCATCATTAAATCAGTGGGTATGGGGTTCAGTCTTTCTACATAATACTAAGTTTTTGTATTGCATACCATCACCCCTTACAATTTGAGGTAAATAATTAATACAGAGTGGGACTCGGACTGACCTCAGACGTGAACTCTCGGGTTATCACGTCGGCATCATCTATCACCAGATGGCAGAGTCGGCTGAGACTGGCGTACCCATCATGCATCATTCTCAGTATCGTACAAGGAGTGGAGACAATCACATCCGTGCCATTCAACATCATCGCCTGGCAATTAAAGTGTAACTGCAATGTCAAACAAGCTTCGACAATAGCCATTTTCAGACAAGCTAGTTGGTTAAAAGAGGGCTCAGTCTGTTCAGCCAGTACGGTGCGTTGCCGGTGTATCTGATTAATGGAAGGGCAATGCTCAACGAAGGTTACCTTGTCCGAAAATGCCTGATGTCACTTCTATTCATTTCCCGAAAAAAATTGTTGCAAACGTGCTGCTACCACCTCAAAAGCCCAACAAGGAACTACCCCACGCGATGGGGGGGGGCAGAGCTCAAATGGTTCGTGTCAGCCATGATCCTATCTCAAGGCGAAGCCAGTACCCAAACTGCTGATTGACTACTATAGGCTTATATAGGCTAAACAGAAAATAAACTTTTCTTGCTGTTTTGTCAATTTGTTCAATAATTTACTCAATGTATTCGGATGTAAGCTATCTTTGGTAAGTTACTATAAAAATTAAAAAAAATTGAAAATATAACTTGGCAAATTGATCTCGTTCTGCAAGGCAAACCCATATAGCAATTGTTCGGTCTTCGTGATGGGTATTCTGTACAGGCTGTCATTGGTAAGTATGGACTGACCGACGAATAACAACACTGAGTAATTTAGTTACTCACGGCCATCCTGCTCTCAACGTTGCGTCTGCCGTGAAGCACTAACAAGCTCCTCTTCGGGTCCTCACCGAATATGCTTGCCACGTGGAAGTAGACCGCCTCAGCTTTAGACCACGACCCGCAGAGGATCAACAATCGCGGCTACAAGGTAAAAGGCAAATTATCAGCTTATTGTTGTTGCCGTATAGCCCAGCGGTATGAAACTGAAAGATGTTTGACCAATGTATGAGGTCCTTGCATACACCCCAGTTCCTTCTGATCCAAAACAAGCTTCAGTTTAAAAGAGAGCCTTGGAGAGATGAACGGCCATCGGGGTGAGGAAACCATAATGCACTTCCCCATCCAGTGGGCAGCTTATGGCTGATTATTACCATATTACCAATAAAGTGAGCACTGAGCTAGGAATCTTACCCCGCATCCAGAAGGCAGCTGGTAAGCCTCTAACTGAAACATGGCGGAAGCGAGTGACATGACATAGGTCAGTGCCAGACCGCTCCTGCTGCCAGCCAGAAACTCATCAGCAACGGCTACAGTCTCCAGGCCTCTAGCCATAGAGGCCCAGCCGAAAGACTGGACATGGTGAAGCGACTCCTTATTGGTCAGACCCAGGGATTTCCAGTGCTGAAAATAAAAGTGATTAAATTATCCCCAAAGGATCTGACCTGCAGGTGAAGCAGTCAAAAACTGTGCTGTGTCTAAGCGGAGACCGGTGTATAACAGTAGTGCATAGATGTCCGAACGGTACCATGTGGTTATTCCGCTGGGACCAATGCTTTTAGGTAAGAAGGCTGAGCCAACGCTTCCCAAAACCACAAGGCGGAGGTGGTAACCGGATCAGGGATAGAGTTTTAATGACCAGGGCGGTGTATTAAGGTTCAGGTGTCAGGGGCAATGCACTGCATGGAGATGGTTTAATAAGGCAGCTATCTGTAGAGCAGGTTTGAGCATTACCCTGAGGCAGCGATCGTGTAGTCCTGCATTGGTAATGGATAGCACAGGTTTAATAGGGATATCCCCAAACACTGTGACAAGTTTATTCAGAACACGACATCGAGACTGCTCCTCCGTAATCCCTGTCGCCTCAAACTCCGCCCCTGGCATCGACATACTATGCCCTGATCGTAATCTACAAACAGAACAATCACATCAGGGTCACTGTATAACTAACACCCACCCTTCAGATTAATGATTGGTGTACCAATAAAAGTTAGGCAACACATATGCGAGTTATTCACCATTGAAGGATTCGGGGGAAACAAACCAGTTACCTATGTCACTGAACACACTAAACCGACAATAATAAATAGGTTACATAGCATAACCAGCCGATATGCATTTACTGATGGATAAAGGCAGCATGTCTTTTAGACGATTTGTATTTTATTACATGGCTGCTGCTGAATGGCGGGCAGTAATGTGGTGTACAGCAGTATACTCACTCGCGTATGTAATGTTTGCTAGCAGAGTTCTCCGGTGACGACTGCTTAGGTTTATCACAATCCGCACTTAAATGGGCGGTGACATCATCACTATAAACATGCAACAGAAAGTTTGGTAATTTGGGATCTCTTGGGGTGCGCATCCCCGTGACCATGCGGCCACGGCAAACCCAAGGCAAATTATCTCGGGGTTGTTATATAAATGGTGGTAACTGAGTCTAGTCTACACTCTACACACTAATACTCTACACTGCAGGGCATTCGCAGACTCGGTCAGTCCGTGGCCACTGGTCTGGCCACTGAGTCAGTAGTTACTGATCGTTGACTCACGGACTCAACGAGCTCGATACAGGCAGAGATTAGGTGGATTTATTAGTGGCGCTCATAGAGTGGGAGGGTAGGATAAGTCTATGGTGGCAGCAGTGTCCATCTGTTACTACCTACTCTACCTTTGATGAAAAATCTTCACATCATCCGTATCTGAGAATGAGACCTCCTTCCTAAGGGGTGCTTTGGCACCGGGAGTCACACCGTGACTGCCGGAAGACGATGTGTGATCAATGACATCACTTCGCAACCCGTGACTGACAGCAATAGGGGTCACAGAGGTGAGTGAAACGGTCCGGGGCTTGAGAATGCTTGGCGATACATTTGGTGCATTTTGATCTGCAAAGGTGCACGAAATGATTCAGATGATTGTTTTAATTCCAAATGAAGTGCAGTCAAACAAAAAGATAATCGAACAAGTCAATGTGAAGAATATCTATTACCACATAAATACCACCATAAATTTGAAGTCAGAGATACCCAGCGATGAGCTGGAGGATTATACTAGCACTAGTAATATAGTGCCCAATGTTTAGGGAGCTCTAGACTTCTCACAAACATATGGAACTGGCCTCATAACCTGATAATTACCTGGGGGCAGACCAATCAGTGCAGGCGGTGAGTCAGATAGGCCATTGTCATTGCTAGCTGAGATGATTCTGGTACTAGGAACTAACATCCCGTGGGAAAAGCTCTGCTGATCACTACTGATGGCCATATTGGAGTTGGGCCTTGAGCTAGGATTGGTTGCCATATTAGGAGTTGTTTGGGGAGGAGTGACTGGGACATTAGGACGTGCCACCTGGCTAGGACTGACAGTCACATCAGAATACGTCTGTTGTAGAGGACTAGTGATCAACTTGGAACGAGTTGTTTGATCGGGACTAGCAGCCATCTTGAAATGACTTGTTTGATCAGGACTGTTGGTAGCTATATTGGCATGGCCCATTTTCTTTCCCGGCCGCCGCGGCCTCCTTAACTCCATGGGTTCTGTGCCAGTGTCTGCTTCTGAACTCCAGCACATCACTGAAACAACCATTCGTAAATATTGCTTCGACAGGCCATACAACATAAACTGACATGCAGGGAGTCATTCTGGGGCTTTGGGCCTGTCATTAAAGGAGTTAACCATTTCCAGTTCTACTTTGCATTCCACAACAATTAGATCTCGTATTCTTTCTACTGGGCCCATTCAAGCCACAGTTATTGAAGTCATCAATAACCTTTTTTTAAATTTGAATGTTGACCAACAGCAGTGGTAATCACACGCTCATAGCGTCGGATTCACACTAGAGACTATGGACGACTCTCCTGTTAAACAATCTGCTCCTCAATCTTTGGTGGCCTTGCCGGGGTGGTTTGACGAAGGTTAATTTAATTTCCTTGTATAAGTTTTACTTGAGATCTGAAGAGACAACATTCCACCTATTATCAGGAAAGTGAGCCTTTGGACGCTGGTCGGTCTTTTCCAAGCGGATCGAAGGGGGGTTGAATTAACTGATTTAGAATTGGTTACATCACACCGACTGTGTAGCATTGAACTACCTGAGCTCTGCAGTCCCGTGACCACGGATTGGTCTGCCTTTGGCCCAGCCATTGGTTGTTCCTTCTGTGGCACCAGAGCAGAGGCTGTCATTGGGAGTCTCATTGGCATGGTGTGTTGACTCGCTTTCTGGCACCGAGCCCGTGGGGAATCATTAAGTGCCTGGAGAAGAGCTGCCCCGCGTCCTTTTGGCTTTAGAGAAGCACTGCAACCATTGACAGGAAACTGAGCAATTTGTGTGATGGAGCGCGAAATGGGAGCGCCTTTATGTGTATGACATCGAAACCTCAAAACATCTGAATTGGATGAGGTTTGTCGGCAGATGCTGTCTAACAATTTAATATTGCTCGTCAGGAGACAGTTGTTGTTACTGCGAACTTACTTTGTTGCCATCCAACTCTCAACTCTAAATATATACATTCATTATATTAGTCAGGTACTCCTACAGTGAACACCCTGAGCTAGGAAGGGTGCCCACTGTACTGCTGTGAGTTCAGCTAAAGCCCTGAGGGCTCGCATAGAGAGGGCTCCGCATTGAGTGTGCGAATTTAGAGTGGTATGTCTGTAGCAATTGACACAAAGAAGATCGACTGAAGCGATTGACTCGGTACGAATCAGATTAGAATCATTAGACAGAATAGAGAGGCTCTATCCTGCAATGGAACACGAGTTCCTGTCAATTATGGTGATGACAATGGGACAGCCACAGAAAGTGTGTGGGTATTATGTGTGATAGACTGTACATACGGTCGACGCACTTACGGAGTTGCATCTCCCATTCTTAAAGGAGGCAACCCCACATTTATTGCAGCGATATCCTAGCCAGGTTATTTGGCTCTCCGGGTCGGCAAGGGTGGGTGAGCCAAGCAGTGTAAGAGCCAGAGTCAAGCCGACACGGTTCGTTGATGGTGCGTTCGGTACATACTTTGGTGTTTTGTACCGGAGCTTTACTTATGGGTCATCATGAGTGGACAATGACAGTTGATAAAAATGGGAAGCTTTCACTTGAAGTGTTGGTGAACTGAAAACATTGTGCCCTTGGTCTCGTTTTTCGAGAACATCTTGCTCAAAACCTGCTGCCTCAAAAGCCTGATAAGGTATGCCACAATGGGCGGAGTTTAGCGATTCCCATAGGTTTCGTCTCTAACTAAGCACGGATCCGGTAGTCAAGCAGCTGACTCACTATATAGGCTTATATGATCTAAATGAAGTTGCTTTTACTGTTTTAGCAATTTGTTCGAAAATTCACTCGATGCACGATGTATTCATGATATAAGCCATCTTTTGTGAATTTTTGATGAATATACAAAATATGAAAAAATAATTATGAGTCAGCATGACCGAGCTTGATCTCGCTTAGCAAGGCACCGGGTATAATACTAATGTTTTTTCGTGACTATAATGCGAATTTGGCATTCAACATACCTTTTTTAAATCTTAACTTTGATTATTTGGAGATAGTATGGTCAGTGACACTGAGTATCAAGCATACTTTAATATTTCTTGGAAATAAAAAAAGAACTTAATTGTACCCTAAAAACATAAAACCGGTACATATACAGTATAGTCTCATGTGTCAGGAAAGCATTTAAATCAGACCTATGTATGACTTAAAAATAACCGAATCTTAATACCTCACAGCAATGATGTGGTGGTTGTTGTTATTGAATGATGCTTTTAGCACAATGGTTCCGACTTTGCTGCATAGATCTTTGCTATAGCAGAAAAAGTCAAGGCAGTTATAGGCAATCGGTGCCATGGAAAATCATGCCATGACACAGTCGGCATTTGTCCCTGGAACTGCCTACCTGGGAACTGTGTCACTAAAGAGGTGAACGTGTAGCATCTCTATTTCTTAAATGATTTTGTGGGCCAACATGAACAATAAAGAGGTTACAGATTCCTCAGTCATTAGTAGCAGTACTACTAGTAGAGACTTACTTGCTCTAAAAGATAATCATGATTACGTTTAGTACACACGTACTAGCTTCATTACATTAGACTTGGACTATAGAGAGTAGAGTAAGAGTTTGACTTGCATTTACAAGTTACAATTTATGCAGTACAATCAGAATCAGATTTACTTTGACTTTCAGTATCACTGTGTAACCATAACATGCATATACAAGACTAGTCAGTGCAAGTCACTCAGACTCACTAATGTAACTTTTAAATGTAACTCCAGTCACAAACGATGTATGATCTTACAATATTAATAACCGCCACTTCAGTAGCTCATTAAGTGTAACTCACTCCCCAGTCACCGCCACTGGAACTCACTGTGTAACTACTAGCTAGTAAGTTACTAATTAGCAGCTACACAGGTAATTACTAACTAGTAAGTTACTAGTTACACGGTGAGTTACAGTGACTGGGAGTGAGTAACTGTAAGCAACTAGCTCACGATCTCAATAAGTTATTCAGAACTGACCACTGAGACATTTACTCTAGAGTTAGACTGAACTAGAGAGTAGTCAGTAGGGTAGACCTGTCAATTCATTTGGTATATTTCGGTTATCTATCTTGCTAGGACCACTTTTTGAACAGCAATGAGCATTGAGCAGACAGCACTCGCAATCAGTTTCACACAGTACCTATGCTCACTGCACGAGTACTCAAAATATAGTTGGATGTGGACTAGGAATCTTTGTGACAGTCGATCGTTTTCCTACTCAAAATTTTAATTTAATCTTCTATAATTCCAGTATCATTGTTAATGGTAAATTAAGTAAAAACTGGCCAGTTTCGCAAACTGTAATTGTCTACATAATTGTCCCATAAGTACAAAGCATCAAAGGATGTCGCGAACAAACCATCAAAGAACCGTGTCGGCTTGACCCTGGCTCATATTGCTTCGCACACCCACTACCCCGCCCACCTGAAGAGTCAGGCAACCTGGTGACGATAGCAAGTGGTCTTTTAAAAAAAAACGAGTATCAGTGACTCAAAAAACTACGGCCCAAATGGGCCATATAAAAAGGAAATGGTAGCTAATTACTTAAACCTAGTAACCTAATGATCTTTCCACCCTCACAACATAAAATAAAACTGTGTAAAAAGTGCTTTGCTGGGTTTCTCTTGCCCTAAATAGAGGCCGTTGTGTCCGGCCCTCTATCATTGCACAATAATGGCTCTACCGCTCGCTGGCAGGACCCTGGTGTCTCCTATAAACGCAAATATCGCCCGATGTAGCTCTCCTATAAAAGTGGCTTAGCGTTCGCTGAAAGAGGTAAAAAACTGTACTCTGAAACCCTATTTCTATATTATTATGCACAATTTCTCTATTCAGACTTGTGTAACTAAGAGTCTATTATGCATCTGCAAGAGATTTTTCAAAGCATCAGGGAAAGCAGAGAAATCAATACGAACACTAAAAGCTCTGTATTAGTTTCGTATCTCGAGACCAATTCTGTTGAGTCGACAGTCTGGGAAGTGCGTCGCCGAGGACTCTAGGTATGTGTGTTTGATAGGGCTCTATCTAAGCTTCCATTTGAGCAGGGTATTGGGCCGATTTGTTCATGGTAGACTCCAGAATCTGCAAACAATTGGACTTATTCGGGCATGTGTTAACCCCTGTAAGGACATTTAAAGGTTGGACGAGGCAAATCCTTCTGACTTAACAGAATCAGTGTCTCAAAACCTACCGGAGTCCAATAAAAGTTCATACTGAGCAGGCGATGTAGTAAAAAAATTTGTTTAAATCTTGGGATTATCAAATGAACTTTTATTCAGTTGAAGTTTTCTCGCGTGACGTA